>AUXO015087717.1_pt1 | contig 22510 bp, 24 predicted proteins | sample 768731 | NCBI WGS metagenome assembly AUXO01 (sample SAMN02715735, study PRJNA202380) | gut metagenome | biome: sheep rumen | host: Ovis aries | place: New Zealand: Palmerston North | reverse complement strand
CTTGCCCAGGTTATCACTGTTGCAACTACACTGTTTACTGACTGGTGGGTTCTCATTAATGCGTTGCTCTTCATCGTGGTGGGAATATTCTTCGTAAAATCGAAGGCTATTCATACAAGTCCATTGTTCGTGGTTCCGCTTGGCAATAGAATATATCAGGCAGGAGAGGATACGATCATCACAAAGTATTCCTTGCAGGAAATGAGACTAAAGCAGGAGGACAATCCAGACGGACTTGAAGCGCGAGAATTGACAAATCGAGTCTATTTCGTGCGGAAAGAGTAAGGTGAGAGCCATGAACGAACTCTGCATCCGCTGTAATAAACCAACACCCTATCATCCCAACACTCCAATCACGCTCCGCCGTTACTACGTGGAAGGGTCAGGACAACTGTGTGAGAAGTGTTTCTATGAACTGTACCCGGTGCCTGGTGCTTTAGAGAGTAAGATGAACGCTTGTAACACCCCTGAAGAAAAATGTCTAGAGCATGATGACAGTTCAAAAGAATAGCCGAGGAACTCCTATCCTTGGCTTTCTTTTAGATCGTTTTGTTTGGAATGTTATGCCTTGAAATGGAGAATATATTATGCCGATGCCAAAACGCAAGTCCAATTATAATGGATCGATCACCATGCAGGAACTCCTGACTGCTGTGTGTGATTTCTATGGTGAACCTGTTGACGATCGGGAGTTGGAAGATCCGGACCACATTAGCTTGCATGATGTAGCGGACAGATTTGGTATCACTGTCATGAAAGCACGAAAGCTTCTGATTACGGGAGGACTCTATTCAACCTCACTGAGCCGCAAGGTTCAAGAACTTCATGCCCAAGGTTTGACTGTTGCTCAGATCACTGAGGAGACTGGCCTGAAACGTGCAAGTATCAATTCCTACCTTCTATACGAACACATCATCTATAATCTTCCGGACATCAGCATCAAGGCAGAGAGGCAGAAACAATATAGGGTCAGGAAGAGGAACAGCGTACGCACTGATGTTGAAAGGGAAGAGAAGCTCTGGCAGGAGCTGATCTATCTCCAGGGCTGCCTTTTCACCACAAGCAAAGGTCTGGACTTTACGTATAAGATTCACGGCGGAGAGATGTTCGTGGACCGGAAAGAAAAGAGCATCATAAGAGCGACTGTGATGAAGGCGTATGGGAAAGTCGTCGAACTGGATGGCGTTGTGAAGGGACCGAAGACCCTCGGAACGTTCGGAGCAAGCTATCTGTACCCGATTTTCGTAAAAATGGGGCTCATTAAAACAGCCGGAGTGTGATCGCTTCAGAGTGCGATTGCTCCGGCATTTTTCTTCGACTGTGTTGTTTGGATTGTTACGTATTAAACCTGACTTTCTTGTGGATTCTCTACTTTTTCTGAAAGAAATGCCATACGAATAACTTCTTTTATTGTTGCTTGCTTCTCTGGGGATAGGTAAGAGATCATGTCAATGATTTCTGGCTCTACTTGGTTTCGATTTGACGACGAAATGTCGGGCATATCATCTATTGCACTTATGACCTGTTAACTTAACAATGTTGTTGGAGCAAATAGATGAAAAAAATAATGACAGTGTTTGGCACAAGACCGTAAGCAATTAAAATGTGTCCACTGGTAAATGAATTAAAAAAAGAGAAGGACTAGAGGTAACTATTTGTGTAACCGCACAGCATCGTCAGATGTTGGATCAAGTACTGGAAGCTTTCAATGTTGTGCCGGATTATGATTTGAATATCATGAAAGACCGACAGACGCTTTTTGATATAACAACTAATATCCTAAATAGCATTAAAGCTGTTCTTGATGAAGTTCAACCAGATGTGGTATTAGTATATGGTGATACATCAACAACTTTTGTCACTGCGCTTGCTTGTTTTTACCTTCAAATTCCTGTTGGACATGTAGAGGCTGGGCTATGTACATATAATATTAACAGTCCATATCCGGAAGAGTTTAATAGAGAGGCCGTTGGAATTATCTCGCAATACAACTTTTCGCCAACGCCGTTGAGTCGCGACAATCTCTTGAGAGAAGGTAAGGATCCATCGACTATTTATGTTACTGGAAACACAGTTATTGATGCTATGCAGCATACTGTACAAGAGAACTATACACATCCAGAACTTGAATGGGTGGGAGATGGAAAGCTGATTTTCATAACAGCTCATCGTCGAATCTTGGTGAGCCAATGCATCATATGTTCAGAGCAATTCGGCGTGTCCTAAATGAGCATCCTGAATGCAAGGCAGTGTATCCGATTCATATGAATCCAGTGGTGAGGCAGGCAGCCGAAGAAGAGCTGGGCGATTGTGATCAGATTCATATTATAGAGCCGATTGAGGTGTTTGATTGCCATAATTTCGAAACAAGATGTCATCTTTGTCTGACAGATTCTGGTGGAATCCAGGAAGAGTGTCCTTCATATGGAAAACCAGTACTTGTAATGAGAGATACGACCGAACGACCAGAGGGTGTTGACGCAGGAACACTGAGATTAGTCGTAACAGATGAAGAGACAATATACAGAAATTTTAAAGAGCTACTGGAAAACGGAGAAGCATATAATAAAATGTCTCATGCCTGCAATCCGTATGGTGACGGAAACGCATGTAAGAGAATAGCCGATATTTTGGAATTTGGTACGTATGAACCATGGGAACCAAAGTAGTTGAGAAATCGGGAGTGATCCCGATTTCCAAATATACAAGTATTAATTGACATGTATTAAAAGACATGATATTGTTTCGCTGAGGTATATAGCATGAGTAAACAGGAACCGTCAAAAGAATACATCAAGTATATATGCAATCTCTACGGCGATCTCTATGATGATCGTATTGAGGACTGTAAGCCGCCTGCTGCCGGTGATGACTTCCGGGATCCAGGAGAGGATTGGAGACCGGGGAAGGAAGCTGATCACAAAAGCCTTTCTGCATTTCAAAGAGAATCGAATGCAAGGGGGATCAAGCTGTCCAGTTCCAAAATCCGAAAAATACTTATCACTGGTGGATGTTGGACTACAGAACGGAGCAGGGAGATTGCAGATCTGTTTGATCTTTATGCTTCACCGAAGGCGGATGACGGCTATGGAATGTCGGAAGATCTTGCTGCAAATAAGATTGCTGCAGAACTGGAAGTAAGTCTGGTGACAGTCAATGTGAATCTGCCATACAGGAATGTGGTCTATAATCTGGAGAACCGCAGCAGGAATGCTGTACGGTGCGCAAGATATAAAGAAAAAAAAGGAATCGGAACAAAAGTAGAGTACCCGCCAAATAACACACCACTCTTTCAAAAGAACTCCAAATAGACTAAACTGGAATTATCTAAAAAAGTCTAAATGAAGTTGATCAGAATGAATGAGATAGTGTGAGTACGAAATGAAGTCAGGGTGCGTCAGTGGGCGGAAATGATCCGCTGCAGGAGCGAAAGCGGCTTATCTGTATCTGATTGGTGCGAGCAAAATGGCATCAAGGTCAAAACATATTACTATCGGCTCAAAAGAGTTCGTGAAACGCTGTGCAGTGAGATCGAACAGCATGATATCGTTCCTGTTTAGTCCATCAGCAAGCACTGTGAAGATCCACATATCAGGATTTCGGTCGGTAATGTCAAGGTCGAGATCCCTGATGATTATAATGCTGACACACTTAAACGCTTGCTTGGAGTTATCCGATGATCGGTGATATCAGCCTAGCAGAGCAAATATATATCGTATGCGGATATACCGATATGAGAAAATCAATCGACGATCTTGCAGCTATCGTTCAGCAGAATTATCAGCTTGATGTTTTCTCGGGAAGTTTATTCTTGTTCTGCGGGAAACGCTGCGATAGACTAAAAGCTTTGCTGTGGGAAGAAGACGGCTTTGTTCTGCTCTACAAGCGTCTTGAGAACGGGAAGTACAAATGGCCAAGAGATTCAAATGAAGCAAAACTGATAACTCCAAAAGAATTCAGATGGTTGCTCAAAGGATTGTCCATCGAACAGAAAACAGCTATCAGACCGGCTAAAACAGGTTCGGTCTGCTGAAAGTTTCAACAGTTAAACTGCACATAAAAGTTGAAATATGTTCTACACCCGAAAGGTCTGAAAACAATGGACTTTTGGGGCTTTTTGTGGTATAATCAGTATCATTGATACTTTGTTTATGGGCTTTACCGAGGCAGAGGCAGTTAAGCTTTTTGCAAATACATATCTCGCCCTCAGAGTATCGTACTTCAATGAGCTTGATACTTATGCAGAGATGAAAGGTCTTGACACACAAAAGATAATCGAGGGCGTATGTCTTGATCCTCGTATAGGCAGCCACTACAATAATCCTTCATTTGGATATGGTGGCTACTGTCTGCCGAAGGATACAAAGCAGCTGCTTGCAAACTACGCCGACGTTCCGCAGAATATGATAACTGCGATCGTTGAATCAAACTGCACTAGAAAAGATTTTATCGCTGACAGAGTGCTTGAAAAGGCAGGCTACTATACAGGTAGTTCGCAGTGGGACAAGGATTCTGAAAAGAATGTTGTAGTAGGTGTTTACAGGCTTACAATGAAATCTAACAGTGATAATTTCCGCCAGAGCAGTATCCAAGGCGTTATGAAGAGAATAAAAGCCAAAGGTGCTACGGTCATTGTTTACGAGCCAACGCTTAAAGATGGTGAGACATTCTTTGGAAGTGTTGTTGTAAACGATTTGGAGAAGTTCAAGACTCAATCGGCGGCCATAATCGCAAATAGATACGACAGCTGCCTTGATGATGTAAAAGAAAAAGTATACACAAGAGACTTGTTCAGGAGAGATTGATGACCAAGCACGACTACAAGCAAAACGCATACTATCTGATGTACCTTATCAGATGCATACTGAATAATAGTATACCCGCAAAAGAAAAGCTCGGCAAGATGGACTTGTCGAGCGTTTTTGCAGTGGCAAAGGCACACTCGTTGACCGCAATGGCTGCGTATGCTCTTGAGTCAGCAGGTATCTATGATAAGGACTTTGAAGAAGAGAAAAACAAGTCGATCAGAAAGACGATAATTCTTGATGCAGAGCGTGAGAACGTTCTTGCAGAGCTTGAAAAAGCAGGTATCTGGTATATGCCGCTTAAGGGCATAATAATCAAAGATCTGTATCCACAGATTGGTATGCGACAAATGGCGGATAATGATATCATATTTGACAACAACCGTTCTGATGATGTACGCAAAATTATGCAGTCTTTAGGATTTCAAACCGAAAGCTTTGATTCGGGTAATCATGATGTGTATTATAAACCGCCCATATGTAATTTTGAGATGCATACTCAATTGTTTAGTGATTTGCATCAGAAAGTCCTTTATAAGTATTATTATGATGTTTTTCAAATGTTAACCAAGGACAGCGAAAACTGCTTCGGATATCACCTCTCTGATGAGGATTTTTATATTTACATAACTGCCCATAACTATAAGCATTATTCAAGTGGCGGCACAGGACTTCGTTCGCTTGTTGATACATACGTATACTTGAATCACTATGCCTATAAGCTTGATATGAAATATGTTGAAACTGAATGCGAAAAACTCGGCATAGCAGAGTACGAAAAGCATAATCGTGAACTAGCATTACACCTCCTCGGCGGGAAGAAAATCACAGCAGGGGAGTGTGAAATGTTTGATTATATCATTTTTTCAGGGACTTACGGAACTGTTGAAAACAGCATTAACAACAAGTTAAGTAAACAAAATGCAAATCATTTTGCCAAGCTGGAATATATTAAAACCAGACTGTTTGTACCAATCAGAAAAAGTCATCCTATGTATAAAGCATATTCAGCAAGGTATAAATGGTTTTATAAGAACAGAGCCAGATTGCCATTACTGTTCTTTTATAGACTTTGTTTAGCATTGACAAGCAGACGAGGACGTACAAAAGCTGAGATTAGCGCATTAAGAAAGATATAATAATTCAAATCATATTGTGCAAACCCTTATAAAACATAGCCATGTGAAGGGTAGCCAGCTGACTACCTCACAGGGCTATTGTTGCATATGATCGTTGTATAATGTATTGCCGTTATAGCAGTTTTGAAATCCGTTTATTTCGTTTCTAAAGTCATATGTATTATTGTTTTGTTGTTCTGTATATTGTTGTGTGTTGTTACATGTAATTGTTCTTAGATGTTGTATTATTTCTTCGTTTTGTAACTTTTGTTTATATAGTTGTTTAATTATTATATCGTTTTGTTCGTTTGCTTTCTTTGTGTATGTACCTATGTTTATTATGCTTATCAATGCTCCTAAAATTAGTAAACAAACTATAATATAGGTTATCAATGCTATTATTTCAGCTGCATCTTTTGGTACTCCTATATATTCTAATAGAACTACTAAAAATAATGTATTCATAATCTTCAACTCCCATATATTAATAGTACTCTTTTATTTTATCATGTTTTACTTCATCTGTCAAATATAGCCATGTCTCCTTAACTGTGGAGAGGGACAAGAGGGAAGGTCTGACTGTTGATAAGTACCTGTAGGGGTTGACAATGTACTTGTAAAGTGATATACTGGAACAAATGAACGAAAGGTGAATATGTTATGTATGATGAACGTAAGCAGGTAAAACTCACAATGTCCTGTGAGATGTACGATGAACTGCAAGAACGTGCAAGTCGTATGAGCATAAGCGTACCCGCTATGTGCTGTTACATACTGGGTGAGAAACTGGCTCAGATGAGACTGGCTGAAGGTGCTGGACTCGATGCGCTGAAAAATCTCGCTGAGAACTTTGCGAAAGCAGACACGATAAAGTAGCAGCTTGCAACTGGCTGCCAGATGGAAGCAGTTGCGCTGCACTGACTGTGTGGCAAAAGGGTCATACAGAGCAATCTCGTACAAGTGGTGAGGGGCAATTTCCGGCAAGGGGAGTTGCTAAGGGCTTAGTATTACCCTTAGCAACTTCTGTTACGTGTTACAAATGTCATTAAAGTGCTTATCAACGCTGTTTTAGATGTCACAAAAAAAGCCATGTAACAGTTAACTTCTGTTACAAAATACTTGTTTTTTTACGATGAAAATATCTCCACGAACCAGAAAAGAGAGGGCGCTTGTAAGGGTACAGCAACCCCCAAGGAGCTAATCAAAGGGCAGAGCCAACAGGTAAGCCCCGTTTTTAAAAAATAGAAAGTTTCACTAAATAGAAATTTAGTGAAACTTAGAGGAGCAGTTTAATTACAATTAGATATCATCATTATAGGCATATATATTGCATATACTGATAAACTCTTTGACTTATGGTTACAATTATAATATAAATACAATAAAAATTCTCTTAGAGCTATATACCGAAAATGTAAAAACTCTAAGAGAATTTTATAATTATAATACTACTTTCAGTTTTTTCAATCGCAAAATGATTATAATGGAAAGAAAAGAAAGACTGCATATTGTTTATGTAATGCAATTTATTCCCATTCGATTGTTGCGCTCGGCTTTGGTGTAAGATCGAAAAGAACTCTGTTTACATTCTCCACCTCATGAGTGATCCTATCGGTAATATGCTCAAGCAATTCAAAAGGAACATTCTCAACGGTTGCAGTCATAGCATCCTTTGTATTTACAGCACGGATAATAACAGGATATGCAAATGTACGTTTTCCATCTTTAACACCTACCGACTTGAAATCAGGCACTGCAGTGAAATACTGCCAAACCTTCCCTTCAAGTCCGTTCTTGGCAAATTCTTCTCTGAGTATAGCATCACTTTCACGAACTGCCTCAAGGCGGTCACGAGTGATCGCACCAAGACACCTTACGCCAAGACCGGGTCCCGGGAACGGCTGACGATATACCATATTATCAGGCAGTCCCAATGCTTTTCCTACAACTCTTACTTCGTCCTTAAACAGCAGCTTTATAGGCTCTACAAGCTCAAATTTCATGTCCTCAGGCAGACCGCCAACGTTATGATGTGCTTTAACTCCGTCACTTTCAAGGATATCCGGATAAATCGTACCTTGTGCAAGAAATTCTATACCGTCAAGCTTACGAGCTTCTTCTTCAAATACACGAATAAACTCTGCACCTATTATTTTTCTTTTATTTTCCGGTTCTGCAACACCTGCCAGCTTGTCAAGAAATCTATCTACTGCGTCTACGTAGACAAGATTTGCATTCATCTGATCACGGAAAACAGAAACGACCTGTTCAGGCTCCCCTTTTCTAAGCAATCCATGGTTTACATGAACACACACAAGCTGCTGTCCCACCGCTTTTATAAGCAAAGCAGCAACTACGGAACTGTCAACACCGCCGGACAAGGCAAGAAGCACTTTTTTATCACCGATCTGTGTTCTCAGCTCATTTACCTGCTGTTCGATGAAGGCGTTAGCAAGTGCCTCATTTGTGATTCTCTCCATACTTTCGGGTCTGACATTTGAATTCATTATTGATCACACTCCAATTCAATTTAATATATTCCCACAAAATGATTATAACACAGCCACTGTGCGCTGTCAACGGCATTTTCCCTTGACAGTATTTAATTGTTGAATTATAATATAAACAATAGGAACATTTTTTTAGATCATTTCTTTTAGAATGGAGTTTTAAGATGAAAAGTGAGTATCTTGAAGACTGCCCATATTATCTAAACGATTTTTTAACATACATGAAAGTCGTTAAAGATCGTGGCGAGCGCACTATCGAAGCTTACTACATTGATATAAGGACGTTTCTCAGGTATCTGAATATAAAGCACCGGACAGCAAAAGAATCGGATTTTTACAGTATACCGATCAATGATACGCCTATTGAATGGCTTGAACGATTCAGTCTTAACGATGCATATGTTTATCTGGGATTTCTGGCTCAAAGCCGTGGAAATTCTGTAAAAACAAGAGCAAGAAAATGCTCAGCTCTTAAACAGCTTTATTCGTATCTTAATAAAAAAGCAATGCTGATAAAGGAAGACCCCTTAAAAGATCTTGAACTGCCAAGAATAAATCAGTCATTGCCAAAATATCTTACCACTGAACAAAGTGTACAGCTTCTTAACAGCGTAGACTCCAAACATAAAGAGCGGGATTTTTGTATTCTTGTTTTGTTCTTATCCTGCGGTATGCGTCTGAGTGAACTTGTGGGGATTGATCTTAATGATTACAGCCGTGAAAATAAGACTTTGCGCTTATTTGGCAAGGGCAGAAAAGAAAGAATAGTTTATCTTAACGATGTTTGCATACAAGCACTTGATGACTATATAAACAATCACAGACCCCAGGTAGAAAATCAGGCTGTTTTTTTATCAGCGAACAAAACAAGGATAAATAAGCGTCGAGTTCAGCAAATCGTTGAAGAACAATTAAAAAATGCCGGGCTTTCAAACCTTGGGATCACAACACATAAACTGCGTCATTCTGCGGCAACAATGATGTACAAAAACGGTGTTGACACGCTGGTATTAAAAGAGGTCCTTGGTCACAAAAGCATTTCTACAACCGAAATATACACCCATATCACTAATTCTGATCTAAAAGGAGCTTCCGACGCATCGCCCATAGCGGCATACAAAAAGGATAAAAAAGATAAATGATATTTTTTCTTGCAAAAAGCAGTCCTGATGGGCTGCTTTTTGCTGACAATTTGCTGACAAAACGATCCCCATATCCACTTTTGGATACGGGGATCTATTACGCACTGAAGAATGCATACGCAATCTTATTATTAGTTTTTCTTTCGTATAATAGAATTCTTTGGAACTACTATATCAGACATGATCGAAAGCTCCATAGTTGCATGGTTAGCTGTTTCAATCTCTTCTCCGGCTTCGTTATATATATGATCTGCTGTAAATCTTATAGGAGGAGAATCAGGAGGTAATATCTCCAACTCGTCTCCTCTGTTAAATCTATTTCTCTGCTGTGCATATATCCTGCCATTTGAGCATCCCTCAACAACGGCAACAACATCGTATTCTCTGATATATCCGCCGTTTTCATAATACTGACTCTGTTTGGGATGACCAAAATAAAAACCTGTGCAATATGCTCTGTGGCTTACCTTAAACACCTCATCCTTGATCCATTGAGGCAGTTTATAATTATCCGGATCGGAAATATATATATCCATTGCCTTGCGGTAAGCATTCGTTATAACAGAAACGTAGTACGACGATTTTGCCCTGCCCTCGATCTTAAAGCTGTTTATACCGGCTTTTGCAAGCTTATCAATGTGCTCGATAAGACACATATCTTTTGCGTTAAGTATGTATGTTCCGCTGTCATCTTCAAACACAGGGTAAAACTCGTTGGTTCTCTTTTCTTCCATAAGATGATACCCCCAGCGGCAAGGCTGGGCACACTCTCCCCTGTTTGCATCTCTGTTCACAAGATACTGAGAAAGAAGACATCTGCCGGAAAAACTAACGCACATTGCACCGTGCACAAAGCATTCAATATCAAGTTCATCGGGCGTTTTAGCACGTATCTCAGCAATTTCTTCAAGAGAAAGCTCTCGTGCCAGAACAACTCTTTTTGCACCCATATTGTAAAATTCGTTGGCGGTAGCATAATTTACAATGCCGGCCTGAGTGGAAACATGGATCTCCATATCGGGGGCAAATCTTTTTACCATAGCAAAGACGCCAATGTCATTTACTATCAACGCATCAACACCTGCATCGACCGCATCCTTAACAAAGCCTTCAAGTCCGGGTATTTCAAAGTTACGTGGCAATGTATTACAGGTAAGATATAACTTCTTACCTTTTTCGTGTGTAATTTTACAAGCCTGTGCAAGCGATTGTGCATCAAAATTTGCAGATGCAGCTCTCATACCAAAGCAGGTGCCGCCAAGATAGACGGCATCTGCACCAAAGTCAAGAGCTGCGTGCAATCTTTCCATATCACCTACAGGTGATAATATTTCTAAAAGCTCAGACATTTTATACCTCTGGTTCAGGCAAGACCAGCCTTTTTAAGGTTTGCGTTATGCTCCTCAAGTGTTCTTGCAAAGAATGTTTCACCTGTGGTGAGGTTGTTACAGAAGTAGTAATAATCTGTCTTTGCAGGGTTGAGGACGGCTTTTATCGCAGCAAGTCCCGGGTTGCATATTGGGCTTGCCGGCAGACCTCTGCAGGTATATGTATCATATACACTTGTATAAAAATCGACCGAGGACTGATCAATAGCCTTTTTCTTTATTACGTTATCAATATATTTTGTAGTTGTATCAGACTGAAGATTTGGGTATGTAGTCTGATCGTTCATTCTGTTTACGAAAACTGAAGCAACCTTCGGCATTTCTGCTTCAGATCCAGCCTCCATCTGTACTATGGAAGCAAGTGTAATGATCTGATTAAGAGAGAACTTGCTCTCCTTTACCTGTCGCATCAGATCAGCATTCATTGTGCTCTGGAATTGTGTACGCACAAGTTTTGTAACGTTATATGCTGTATCGTTTACGTAGAAGTTATATGTCTCCGGGAAGAAATACCCTTCCATTTTATAAAAGGCATCCTTGCTGACTCCAAGATCTTTTTCAAAGTCAAAACCCTGGTCTTTATTGAATTCAAACAGGAAATCATCAGCTTTACATACTTTATTCTTTTCAAGGAGATTAGCAACATCAAGCAGATTCATACCCTCTGTAAATGTTATGGTAACTGTTTCCATTCTTTCACGCATTGTAGCAAGCTCTTCAATAACAGCTGCATAACCCATTGACGGTTTCAGCGTGATGTCACCGGGAAAAATGGTCTGCGGTTTTTCGATTTTCAGAGCAAGTTTAAAAAGAGTTTTATTTTTTATTATACCATTTTCATAGAGCAGATCAGCGATTTTATCATTATCCGCTCCTTCAGGTATTTTAAAAATAACATCATTTTCGGATTTTCCAATGCCATAATACTCTGTAGCCACAGAAATAGCCGTCAGCGACAAAACAACCGATACAGTAAGGATAATACAGGTAAGAATAATACCACCAAATATAGATCCGTTGAATCTGCTGTTTTTTTGCTTAGAGCTTTTCTTCTTCCTTGGAGCAGGCTTTTTACGGCGTGGACGTGATCTTACAGGCTTTTTTTCGGAATTCTGAGGCATAACAACTGTAGGAGTATCATCAATTTCGTCGTCATATTCCTCTTTAGAAGAGTCTTGCGGATCGTCGATCAATTCCTCGTCAGCAGGTTCTTCACTGTCAACGTCATCTGTGTATACCTCTTCCGGTGCATCTTGATCGTCTTTAATATCGTAATCAAGATCATCTTCAGACAATTTAAGATCCTGCAGATCATCTCCGAGGATATCATCTACGGTAAGATAATCTTTATTATTGGAAGATTCATATGTATCTTGATCGTTTTGCGTTTCCGCAGTATTTATGTCCTCATTATTGACATGACTCTCAAAAAGATCGTTATCGTCGGTCTGACCTGAATCATTTTCGGACACATCCTCGCCCGCCGCTACGGATTTATCAGATGGCAAGGTTTCGCCTTTATTAAGAGCAATCACTTCCTCCAATGAAAGCTTCCTGTCTTTTATATCCGACAGGTCATCGGAAGCATTTGAATTAATTTCAGATGCATTTTCTGAGCCTTCTGCGAGAATCTCCTCAAGACTCAATTCTTTATTGTCCATAAATAACTTCCTTTCCATTACCCTAAGAAAATAATTCTATCCTCTGTGACAATATTATCAACACGAATATCGTGATCATCTGCCGGTAAAGTTTCACATAGCGAAAGTTCATAGCATATGCCTGTTTTAATGCCTTTGAATCCACTAAGAAATCTATCATAATAACCTTTCCCGAAACCGAGCCTGTTCCCTTTTTCATCATACGAAAGCGCCGGCACGATACACAGTGAAGTTGGTTCAAAAGACATTGTGGGCTCCCCTGCAGATGGCTCAAGGATACCATATGCTCCGGGTGAAAGATCATCAAAACTATTTATCATATAAAATTCCATATAATTGGAATCGCTGCAGCACCTGGGACAAAAAACCTTTTTTTCTTTTAGCGCCCGGTCAATAATGCGGTGTGTTCCGACCTCAATATCAAAAGAAACATAGATCAGCAGCTCACTGCAATTCTTATACATTTCACTGTTCAAAAAACGATCCGCAACAGAACTATCAAGAGCAGCTTTCTCCATCGGGCCGATCATCCGACGCTTGTTCTTATATATTTCACGAAGCTGTTTCTTTGTCATACTTTGCATTGAATTGATGTTTTAATGCTATCGGATGTTTCCTTTGAAACAAGAAGCTGTACAAGTGTAAGTCCGAACTCAACACTTGCACCTGCGCCTTTTGCAGTAATGATCTTACCGTCAACTGCAACAAGATCATCAACAACATTAGCACCTTCAAGCTCACTGTTGAATTTTGGAAAGCTTGTTGCTTTCTTTCCTTTAAGAAGACCTTTATGTCCAAGTATAGACGGTGCTGCACAAATGGCAGCTATAAATCTATCGTTATCTGCACAAAAGTCCACAGAACGCTGTACTATTTCGCTTGCTTCAAGATTAAGCGTTCCCGGCATTCCTCCCGGAAGAACTATCATTTCAAGGTCGTCATTAAGAATTAACTCGTCCGCTGATATATCGGCAGTTACTGCAACGCCATGGGAAGATGTTACTTCCCTGCCGGTCACACCGACAGTTTTTACGTCAGCCTTTGCACGCCTTAATATGTCGACAGGGGCAAGAGCTTCAAGCTCTTCAAACCCATTTGCAAGAAAAACATATACCATACAATTACCTCCGGCATCTATGTTGATCATTTTAACTCTTTATAAAATGCCCTGACCTCATTCATCTTTCCGCAAGTCATTTTACCCTCAGGACATCTTCCGGTCATAACACAGGAAGGACCTGCATTTTTAAAAACATTTGGTGCAACCTGTCTGCAAAGTCTGAGCATTTCATCAGCAACAGCCTTTATTTCCCACTGGGCTCTGTTGCAGCAGCGATGCCTGAAGAAATTAAACAGGCTTCGTATATTCATAGTTACAACAATCTTTGTTTCACAGGCGTTTGGAAGTACAAACCTTGCATCCTCATTTGCTTTTTTTCTTGCTTTAGATTTGGCTTCTTTTTCGTCCATACCCTGGTCAAGAAACGTTTTTAAATGCTTATTGGTAAGAATATCTGCGATTTTATTATAGCTCTCGGTAAGAGATGCCATTTGCTTGTCAAACTCGGCTTTCGCCTGTTCATCGGCTTGTATTTCAGGCGGAGTAATAAATTCAAAACCATTTTCATTCACATAACGCTGGCTTTTCTGAGAATACGATGCAATACGGTGCCTTACCAGCTGGTGAGAACAAGCTCGTGATATACCCTCGATGCCAAAAGTAAAGCAAACGTGTTCCAAAGTGCTTTCGTGACCGATAGAAGCGATCATAGAAACGAAACTTTCTACCTTATCATCGGTCAGACCCTCTTTAAGTGATTCAATATCGCTTGACGAATAGCAAAGCTTTGCGGCGGTTGCGACGATCTTTTCCGGTTCAGGGGTATAAGCAAGCAGTTTGACTTTCATTACAGCACATCCTTTCTTACTCCATATACAGATATTATTATACCATTTTTATATATAATAGTCAACAATTTAACGACATTTTTTACACAAAAAAGACAGGAAATTATCCTGCCTTTTTATGTTTACTTTGGTTATTTTTTCATTTTAGCGGCTTCGTCAAGAAGCTGCTGTGCATTTTTAAGCAGCAACGGAGTTATGCTGTTTCCGCCCATTATTCTCGCTATCTCATTTTTTCTATCGTTTTTGCCCAGCGATATTACTGATGTAACAGTTCTGTCACCTACGATATTTTTTTCGATCAGCAAATGATTATCTGCAAAAACAGCGATCTGCGCCAGATGGGTCACGCAAAGCACTTGACGGTATCTTGATATTTCTCCGAGCTTCATTCCGATCTTCTGAGCTGCAATTCCGCTTACGCCGGTATCTATCTCATCAAAGATCAAAGTATCAATAGAATCTTTCTGAGCAATAACATTTTTCAAAGCCAGCATAATACGTGAAAGTTCACCGCCGGATGCGATCTTAGCCATCGGTCTGGGTTCTTCACCAAGGTTAGCGGAGATAAGAAATTCAATGTTATCCATGCCTTTAAATGTAAGCTTGCCTTTTTCCTGTTTAACAACTATTTTAACATTAGGCATATTCAAAAATTCCAGTTCGTTTGCGACCTGCCGGACAAAGCGCTCTCCCGCCTTTTTTCTGTGCTCAGAAAGCTTAATTGCTTTTTTGGAGACCTCAGTCAAAAGATCATTTTTTTCACTTTCCAGCTTATCAAGGCTTTGTTCACTTCCCTGCAGCTTTTCAAGCTCATCTTTAGCATTGTTCAATGATCTGAGCACGTCATCAAGCTCCGGACCATACTTTTTACAGATCTTGCGAAGATCCTCACTGCGCTGATTGAGCCAGTCGTATCTTTTGGGATCAACATCAAGCCTGGAGTTAAGTATTTCTATTTCATCTGATATATCCTTTACTTCAATTCGTGCATTATTGAGTCTTTCGCTCAACTCACCAAGTTTCGGCATAACATCCTGGTAATTCTTTATGTAGGCGTCAGCGTTCATAAGGCTCTCAACCACTCCGGTCAAATTATCAGAGCCGGAAAGAATTGCAGAAACAGCATTAAATGCTTCAGAAAGAGCCACGGCGTTCTTGGAAACATTTAGTTCGCTGTTAATTTGTTTATCCTCATCAGGAGTTATTTTCATTCCTTCGATCTCGTTGATTATCTCGTAAAGCTGAGCAATCCTGAATTGGCGCATATTTGAGTCTGCCTTAATGTGGCTTATCTCTTTTGCTATGCTTTGAAGCTTATGAAAGGAAGATTGATAATCTTCAATAAGATCCTTGGCGTCTGAATATGAGTCAAGAATATCTATATGCTTGTCCGGAGAAAGCAAAATCTGATTATCGTGCTGTCCGTGTATATTCACAAGCAAATTGCCTACCTGTTTCAAAAGTGAAATGCTTACAGGGCGGCTGTTTATACGTGCAATACTGCCTCCATCGTTTTTTATCTCTCGTTCAAGGAAAAGCTGACCGTCATCACACGAGATCCCACTGTCATTAAGAAGCTGCAAACAAGAATCGGGTATTTTTTCAAATACTGCTGTAACAACAGCTTTATTTGCGCCGGTCCTGACAATATCTTTATTTGTACGCTGGCCAAGTATAGCGTTAATTCCATTTATAAGTATTGACTTTCCTGCGCCGGTCTCACCGGTAAAAACATTAAGCTCCGGCGTAAGGTCTATGCTTGCTTTCTCGATAACAGCAAGATTTTCAATATATAATTGAGATAACATTGTCCTTCTCCTGTTTACTTTGCAGATATAATAGCGTTTAGCTCACGCAGCAGCCTGTCTGCGTCTTTTTCGCTTCGCATCAATAAAAATATTGTATCATCGCCTGCAAGACTTCCCACTACATTTTCGATCCCCGAATCATCCAATTTAGCACAGACAGCCTGTGCCATTCCCGAATAGCACTTTATCACCACGGTATTTCCTGCGTAATCAACGCTTTTGACCGAGTCGGTTATAAATCCCAGGACCATATCAGATCCGTTCTCCATACCGCTTCTTTTCAACGAAGGAACGCTATATTTATAATCACCTGTAGGGGTTATTGTCTTAATCAGAGAAAGCTCTCTGATATCACGTGAAACTGTTGCCTGAGTAACTTTAATACCCTTTTTTAAAAGTGCAGCCTGAAGATTCTCTTGTGTATCAATATTTTCTTCGTTTATAAGAGATAGGATTATCTGATGTCTTTTCGATTTCATATAAAACTACGATCCCTTTCTTACCATGGATTAGAGTTGTCTTTTATCGGCTGCATAAGCTTTTTATTAACTGATTCAAAAAAGCTGTCACCGTTTATATCTATTATTTCCACGTACTTATCTGACTTTAGTATCGTAACGATATCTTCCTGAGACATTTTATATATCATATTGCCGTCAACGGTAACGTTGGTCATATATGCACCGCCCGTGTAACACTTCGCAGTCAGGACACTGTCTGTATCGAAGATAATTGTTCTTGCAAACAAAGAATGTGGGCAGATCTGAGTGAATTCTATACAATCCATCTCCGGTTCAATTATAGGTCCTCCTGCGGACATTGAATACGCCGATGCACCTGTGGGAGTTGAAAAGATGATTCCGTCTGCACGCAGCGATGAAATAATATGTCCGTTTCTGCTTACTTCAAAATCAGCTATCTTACAATTATCTGTTTTTGAGATAACAATATCGTTGAGAGCCAGGTATTCGCTCTTTTGGTTGCTATGATTTGTAATTATACACGACAATAACATACGTTTGCTAAGTGTATAATCTCCGCTTACAAGCTTTTCAAGGTCGTTGATCTGAGAATGCTCAAGAGAAGCCATAAAACCAAGTCGTCCGCAGTTTATTCCAACAATGGGTTTATTATACTTAGAACACATCTGGGCACATTTAAGTATTGTGCCGTCACCGCCTACAGCGACAACAACGTCACATTCACTAAAACATTCCTCTTGTTGTGAATAACTCGCAAAAACACTATTGCCAAATACATCACAATAATCATCCGAGAGCAATATTTTACATCCATGCTTTGCGAGTATTGAGCAGGCCTTTACAACATATTCTTTGCTGTTTGCTTTATTAAGATTTGGAAAAATAAAAGCTTTCATATTAACTCCTATTGTTTAAAAAACTCAAAAGCGTCGTTAACAACGCATTTTATATCAAAAAGATCGCTTTTATCAGATTTTTTCGAGACATGCAAAAGATATTCGATATTCCCATCTCCGCCTGTAATTGCCGAAAAAGCAGCTGCACACACAAACAGACCGTTTTTTTCAAATGCAGCCGTAACATTCCTTAAAACTTTTTCATGGATCTTTTTATCCTTTACAATTCCCTTTTTATTAAGCGCTTCCCTGCCAGCTTCAAACTGCGGTTTAACAAGGGCAACGATCTCACCGTCGTCAGAAAGGATGCTGCTTACAGAGGAAATAATCAGCTCAAGAGAAATAAAGGAAACGTCAATGCTTACGAAAGAAGGCTTTGGATCAAAATCTTTATTATCAAGGCACCTGGCATTCATTCCCTCATAGTTTAAGACCCTTTTGTCGTTCAAAAGGCTTTCATCAAGCTGGCCATGTCCCACATCCACAGCATAAACAGATCTTGCACCGTGGTTAAGCAAACATTGTGTAAACCCACCTGTTGATGCACCGATATCGGCACAAACCTTGTCCTTTACATCAATTGAGAACACATCAAATGCTTTGCTTAGTTTCAAACCTCCCCTGCTGACAAACATAAGGTCGTCAGCCTCACAGTCAACTTCATCATGTTCTTTTACTTCATACGAAGCCTTGGAACATATTTTATCATTGACTGTGACCTTGCCATTTTTTATTAGTTCTTTTGCTCTTACACGGCTTTTTGCATAGCCGTTCTCAACAAGAAATACATCAATCCTGCTCATCGTTAATAAAAGCCTCTATTTGACTTGACATCTGTTCAGATGAAAAACCAAGTTCATTGAGTATGTCGCTGCACTCTCCGTGTTTTATAAAGTGATCTATTGTAAAAGATGCAACGTTATCACAAACAGACGAATACTTTTCGCTTATTGACCCACAGTCATAAACCTCTTCAAAGAAGAATGCAACGTCATAGCCCGAAATTATCTCGGCAACCTTTTCGTTTATCGGATATATTTCAACAAGTCTTAAAAGATCGCACCGGATTCCCTTATTGTTTAAGATCTCTATAGCTGTTAATGCATTTGCCGAAAGTCTGCCGTATGTAACGATGAGATAATCCGACCCTCTCTGATAATAATAGAAAGAATCAGATGGTTCATCAGTTTTTGCAACCGGATCTTCGTTGCCTCTCGGATAGCGCATGGCAACTATACAATCATCTTCTTTTATGGCTTTATTCAGACAAAGACACACCTCAGCATAATTAGAAGGTGAATAGATCTTTGTATTAGGAATTGAAGTAAGAAGCGGAACATCAAAAATCCCCTGATGTGTTTCTCCGTCGCTGCCAACAATACCCGCTCTATCCACGCACAAGACAACATGATAATTAGATATTGCAAGGTCATGGATCAACTGGTCGTATGATCTTTGCAAAAAAGTCGAGTACACAGCAAAAACAGGGATATATCCCATTTGTGCAAGTCCGCCGCTGAATGTAACAGCGTGTTCTTCGGCAATACCAACATCAAAAAATCTTTTTGGAAATTGTTTTGCAAAATTCTGAAGACCTGTGCCGTATTTCATCGCAGCTGTAATAGCACATACCCTGTTGTTGGAGCTGGCGATCTTACACAGTTCATTTCCCATTACAGATGAAAAGCTGTCAACAGAAACATAATCCGGATTTCCCGTAGAGATCTCAAAAGAACCGATCCCATGATATTCGCCCGGATTCTGCTCAGCAGGAGTGTAACCCTTGCCTTTTATGGTATTAACCTGGACAAGCACCGGTCTGTTCAATGCTTTTGCAGCATTAAGACCATTTTCAAGTTCGCCGATATTATGTCCGTCGATGGGTCCTATATACTCGAACCCAAGGTCCTCAAACAGCGTACTGTGCAGCAGTGCGTTTTTAAAAGCATCTTTTGAGCTTTTTATTACTTTTTTCACCGGAGAACCAATAACCGGAGTTTTGTCAAGTACCTTTTCCACAGCACTTTTGGTTTTATGATAACCCTCACGTGTTCTTAATGTAGAAAGATACTTTGCCATTCCGCCTACATTTTTAGAAATAGACATTTCATTATAGTTAAGTATAATTATAATATTCGTATTACTCTTACCGGCGTTATTAAGCCCTTCATAGAAAAGGCCGCCGGAAGATGCGCCATCGCCTACAATGGCAACGGTATGATGGTCGTCCCCATTAAGCTTCATAGCCGTAGCTATACCAAGCGCAGCGGAAACCGAGTTTGAACTGTGCCCGCTGATAAATGCGTCATGTACAGATTCGTCAGGTCTGCAAAAGCCGGAAATCCCGCCTTCTTTCCTGAGGGTTGAAAATCTATCCGCTCTGCCTGTTAAAATTTTATGTGTATAAGCCTGATGCCCCACATCCCAGACGATCTTATCTTTAGGCGAGTCGAAAACTCTGTGTACAGCAACAGTAAGCTCCACCGTTCCAAGATTAGAGGCAAGATGTCCTCCGTTCTTGGAAACAGTTGTTATCAAAAGTTTCCTGATCTGTTTACAAAGATCATCGCATTGCTGCAAACTTAGTTTTTTCAGATCAGAAGGCAAATTCATCTTCATAAGGTCAGGTTTATTTTTGTATGCCATATAAAACATCCCTTAAAACTTTATTTTCTTCTATTAAGCATATCTTCAGTCAGCTCTGATAAAAACAGGTTATTATCAAACTTTGTAAGATGGCCCAATGCCTGCATCGTAAGCTGTGAAGCGATCTGTCTTGAACGGGTCTCACCCAACAATGTAACATAGGTACATTTATTCTGTTGCTTATCGCTTCCAATAGGCTTTCCAAGCTCTTCAAAGGATCCGTTAACGTCAAGAAGATCGTCAACTATCTGAAATGCTCTGCCTAAAGCAGAAGCATATTCAGCGGCTTGGGGAATCATTTCAAATTTCCCGGAAAGGATGACTCCCATAACACAGGCGGCTTCGATCAATGCACCTGTTTTAAGAGATTGGAGTTTATTTAGAGTTTCTATATCTATTTCTTTTCCTTCGCACATAAGGTCGATGACCTGTCCGCCTATCATTCCATCCACGCCAACACCTTTGCTCAAAACGGAAATAAGCATTACGGCGCTTTGGGCAGATATTCTTCCTTCAAGCGCAGCATTGGAAATAACCTCAAAAGCAAGGGTATTAAGAGCATCACCGGCAAGAAGTGCAATGTTTTCCGGAAAAGCTTTATGACAAGAGGGCTTCCCTCTTCTGAAATCATCATTATCCATACACGGAAGATCATCATGTATAAGAGAAAAAGTATGGATAAGCTCCAAAGCGCAGGCAACATCAAGAATACTATCTATATCCTTTCCGCCGCACATACGATAAAACTCCAGACACAAAACAGGTCTGAGCCTTTTTCCGCCCGCCATAAGAGAGTACTCCATAGCATGGCAGACCACCCCGTAGAGTTCCGGTTTATTCTCTGTAAATTTTAAAAGCTGCTGCTCTATGGATGAAACGTACTTATCAAGCAGCTGTTTATTCACTTCGTTCATTATTCTTGTCCTCGTTCACTTGTTTTACTGTCAGCTTGGCTTCCTCAAGTGTTTTTTTGCACCTTACAGAAAGGTCAGCACCCTCTTTATAAAGTGTCAGGGATTCTTCCAAAGAAAGCTCATCGCTTTCAAGCTTTTTTACAATTTCATTAAGTCTTGACATATCAGACTCAAAACTCATTTCTTTCTTCCTTTCTGACGATATCAGATATTTTCACATCAGCTGAACTATTGGAAAACCTAATATTTATCCTGTCATTTTCTTTAAGTTCATCTGCGCTTCTGATTATAATATCGTTATTACTTACTATTGTATAGCCTCTGGATATGGTTTTCAGCGGACTGAGCCCTTCAAGAAGTATTACATTTTTTTCAAGAGAAGACTCAAGCGCAGTCAGTCGTTTTTGAATAGAGCTTGTAAATCTTTGACTCAAACTATCAATACGTTCTGCATCCTTTTCAAGTTTCATCTGAGGAGAAGAAAGCTGCATACGGGAATCATAACGCATTATTTCATTTTCTGCTCTTTCTATCCGGGACGTTAATGCCTTTGTGATCATATCGGAAAGCTTATCCACCGCAGCAAGCAAATCTGACTTATCAGGAGTTGCAAGTTCGGCAGCCGCTGAAGGAGTCGGTGCTCTCAGATCAGCTGCGTAGTCAACTAAAGTGGTATCAGTTTCATGCCCGACGGCTGAGATGACTGGCGTTTTGCAAGAATAGACTGCCATTGCAACAGATTCGGAATTGAAAGGCATAAGGTCTTCGACCGACCCGCCGCCCCTTGCAATTATAACTGTATCTGCTCCGCATTTGTCAGCAGCCGAAATAGAATCACATATATCGACGGAAGCATTCTCCCCCTGGACTCTGGTATGGAAAACACAGATTTGGCAAATTGGAAACCTTCTTCCGATTATATTGATTATATCTTGCAAAGCCGCACCGGTCGAAGAAGATATTACTGCGATTTTCCGTGGGAAAAGCGGGATATTCTTTTTTGCCGATGCATCGAAAACTCCCTTCTTTGAAAGCTTTTCCTTGACTGCTTCGATCTGCATATATAAAAGTCCGCTGCCCAGAGGAGTAACATCTGTAACTACGATCTGAAAAGTTCCGCCAGGTTCATATAATTCAACGTTACCTGTAACAAGAACGCTCATACCATTTGTAAAATCTTTTTTCAGCTTGCTGAAATTGTTTGCAAACATTACCGCTTTTACACAGCTCTG
>AUXO011862046.1_pt1 | contig 22516 bp, 17 predicted proteins | sample 768731 | NCBI WGS metagenome assembly AUXO01 (sample SAMN02715735, study PRJNA202380) | gut metagenome | biome: sheep rumen | host: Ovis aries | place: New Zealand: Palmerston North | reverse complement strand
CGTCATGGCATGGAGAGAATAGATATTTATAAGAGAAGAGGTTTTCCATGCAACAGATTTGATATCGATCTAAGGCAAAGAAGTCTTTTCAATTAAGATAAATAATGAAAATGAATTTTTTATCTGGGATGAAAAGAATAATCAGACAAGATAGGATGCTTCTTGAAAGTCTTGAGAATAAGTATGGAACAGATGCTATAGCCACAGCAATAATGTCGATTGCAAATAGGAACAATAATGTTCAAGATGTTGCGGTAACACCTAATGAGGTTGTTCTTGACTTCATTAAATACATAGAGGGTGTAAGGATAAGATTAAGAGAGATCCATTGGTCAACTGAACGTCATTCAAAGCACATATTGACCGATGATATAATTTCTAGTCTTGAGGAATGTGAGGATAATATTGCTGAGGATCTGATGGGTATATGCGGTTTCAGGATCAAGGTTGGTGCTGTTGTTCCGACAATGACAAATCAGGTTGAACTTGAGGGACTTCTCGCTGAACTCCATGAACACGTTATTCAGTTATGTGCCACACTTGAGAATAATGAGATATTTGGAGGGATAGTTAATGAACTTGAAGATCTGATGCACGATATCGGAAAATGGAAATATCTTGCAACATTTAAGTAAAAAATAAAAGAGAGCCTTATTTTTAGGTTCTCTTTTTTAATCGTTTTAAATTCATCTGCGTATAATGTAGTAAAAGAAATTTGATTGTGAGATGACTCAAGTTGTTTTATACGCTGATGTTGAGATGGATAGCAATGATTATTTTGTTATCACTCCAGAAGGGAATTACTTTAACTTTCCAGCCGACAAATTTAACGAAAATAGTGATGATTTTGTGATAATTGACACAAAGTCACATATTCCTTATACAGTGAAATTCCATGAGTAATTATGAGTAAGATACGGAAGCTTGGATACGGAATTATAGTATTTGATGATGTGTGTCACCTTAGAAATATGTTGACAGAGGTTAGACCACATTGTGATGTGATTGTTTTATGCTTACAGAATGAGTCATATTATGGAGTTCCTATCAGACAGGAGGTGATTAATCACGTTAATGAACTTGTGAACGAGAAACTTGTTGATAACGTGATCTGGTTTAATCCTACAAACATGCATGAGGAAGAGGGAAACCATTCACCGAGATTCATCGAAACGGATAAGAGAAACTTCATACTTGATTATCTCCAGAATGAGGCTGGATGCTCTCATTCTATGGTCATAGACAGTGATGAGTATTATGACGGCACTGATTTCAAGAATGCGAAGGATATAATTGATAGGACAGATGTGATGAAAATAACATACTGTCAGTATATAAATTATTACAGGGATTACATGCATCTGATGGTTTGGCCATTCTTGTGCTATGTTCCATTCATAACAGAGTCAAGTTATAGATTTAGTTTCACAAATGGAAGTTTTGACAGACCATCTGATCCAACACGCCGATACGAGATCAAGAAAGACGGTGAACGGTATTTTCTCATGAACTTTAACATCGTGAAGATGCATCACTTATCATGGATCAGACAAGATATAAAATCAAAGATTGATAACTGGTCATCACGTAAATATTTCGATCATGCCGTTGGCTTGAGAGAAAGGATTTTAGACAGATATGAAAATTACAGAGATGGTCAGAATGCGATTATAATGTTTAATACACCTAATTATGAAGTTGTGGTTAACAAGTTGGATAGACAATATATTAATCCTAAATTTGCATTAACGGAAATTTAATTACAAGAACAAATGAAGATAGCAATTATGGTTATGGCTGCTAATGCTGAGCCATCAACACGAAATCTTGAGGCGATCAAGAACACGCTTGTTAGATATCAGAATGAGCATAAGAATCAGTTGAAGCATGAATATGACTTTTATTTTTACTGGTCTGGTGGTGAAGATATGGATAGTGAAGTAAATATGACTGCATCTCCTGATTATGATAATCTCAAGTTTATAGAGGTAAAGGAAACGGAAAGTGTATACAGGACATTTGAGAAATCCATAAAGGCTTTTGATTATATCTCTCAGAATAACGAATATGATTGGTATGTTCGCATGAACATCTCAATGTGGCTGAACATCGATCTTCTTGATAATGTAATATCTCAGTTCAAGCCAAAATGCATATACGGTAATGCGTTAAATAGTTATGTTAATCTTAACTGTGCATATTGTGATGACATTTATGTTCGTGGTGATCTTATGATATTTGACAAGGATGTGATGAAAGGTGTTCTTGATCATGCAATGAAGTTTCTGTATAGCGATTGGAACATGATTGCACGTGATGGCGTTGATCATGTTGATGACTGTTTGGTTGGGTGCTGCTATATTGATTATATGGGTGCTGAATATTATAAGAATCTTTATATGCTATCTTATACATATATGCCTGATTATACAATTAGCGACGACATAAAGCCAGCGATGTTCAATATCGGGACAAGAGTTAAGACTGTTCCACCAGATGAATCATATTCTGGTTATTCATGGGCTGATAATGAATGGCGTAAAATAGATGTTGAGAAGATGATGAGGCTTACTGATTATGTTGAGAGGAATCCGTTCAGATATGTTGGCGTGAAACTGAAGGATGTTCTTGTTGATAAGAAGAAATCTCGCAATACATTGTTTATATCAGCAAGTGGACAGAATATATTTGATGTGTTTCACAAGTTCTTGGAACAAAAAAGAAAGGTTGGCAAATAAAGCCAACCTTTTTACGTGTTCATTTGTATATTTCTTCTAACATGTCTGTGCAGTCAAACATCCATATCTTGTGTATATTCTTGTTTATGTCTTGTATGTATATGTACATGTCGGCTTTGTATTTCTCGCTATCTCCTATAGCTTTGACACGTTTGAACATTTCAATAGGAAGATAAACATCACTAGTGTATGATACGTATCCTACACCTTCATCATAGTCTTTAACGGTTATAACGAAATTGTCAAGATATTCATCATCGAAATTTTGTGTTGTCACATTGCTCAGGTCAATATTGTCTGAATATGTTAGTTCTTTCATCCCAACAGCCGAATAATTTGTTATATATCCTATGATCGTTGATTTCTCATCTGTGCCGTAGTTGGATTTGTGCTGCGGATAATGTGTAGGATGAAGGAACTTATCGGCTATTTTTGTGTCCATTCTTGGAGATATGTGCTTTGTCGTGAACTCGACCTGTATTTTGTATGAGCCAAGAGCTTGACTATTCCTTGATGCTACGGTGAATCTTAGTCCATCAGTGAATTTCTGCATTGTTGAATCATCGTCAATAAAAGGCAATTCATAATAGTGTAATTGTCCAGTTGAATCGGTACGTGCTGTTACGCTACCGTCTGGGACAATATATGCAGTGAAGGATCTGTGACCCACATCCCATTTTCTGCATGTGATCGATAAGTCAATATTATTTGTGTTTACACTACTTTCCTTCGTGTTGATTGTTGTTTCCCACGTGTCAAGTGTTTCTGTCAGCCATACATTGTTTGAAGAATCAGTTATGTATGTTAAATATGTTTTATTTGTTGTTGAGTATATTATATAGTCATCCTTTGCTGGTTCTATGTAATCTGGATAATTATGTAAAATCTTACATATTGATCCATCAATACTCGCGTAGAAACTCGATGAATCAGTTTCTGTGCTTGAGTCCTTGGCTATATCGCTATCTGTGAAGAATGTGACTGGTGATCTTGTTCCATCCTTTCCAGCTGCGCATGGTATGCATGTTGACGTGTTTCCACTCTGTATGTATTTTGTCCCTGCCATTTTTAACGTTAATATATTTTCACGGGAATTCTGTATTCCTGTTGTTTATAGTAGTATGATATATAACCGTCACATAAAGACTTACTTGGATTTTTTGTCTTTAGATTATCTGCCAGTAGATAGCTTGCCCTTTCGTCAAAAATTGCTGTATTTTTTTCCTGCTCATATGTTTGGAATCTTGTAGATGAGTCGCCATATATTGAATGATCATTGATATGCCCATAAGGGTACAGATATCCATTTTCAATGAATATACCATTGTTCGCATTATCTACAGTTAAAATTTTTTCGAATCTCAATCCGTCACGGAAGTTAAGAACAAGTGTGCATTTTCCACCGTCCACTTTTCCTAGTTGGTTCCTAAATGTGTTCACGTTGTAAATTTTAACGGTAGTTCCATACATGCTTGAATCATTTGCGTCACGATGATGCCAGAGAGGAGATGCTATGTTGTTTTTGCTGTAATTATAGTTCTGCTTTGCGGTTTGATCAACAGCCATCATTGAGTATAATAATCCTATGGATGTGTCGTTAGAGAAAGGGGTTATGTCTTTATGTCTAAGAACTTTTTTAATTGATCCTATATGGGTCAGTGAAGCGTCAGTGTCAATTCCGCTTATGATAAATATGCTTGCGTCATTTGTCATGATCATGTCGTTATCTTTATATTCGACAACCTCATCTGACATGTAGTTATCATTTGAACTTAATACCTTTTTATCGTTTATCAGAGATATCATTGTTCCTACACTTTTAGCATCAGATCCAAATGATGAATAATATATAGAGTACCCGTCTTTTCCGCCATTTCCCTTGCTTCCTTGGGGTGCATATCCAGGAACGCCGTTTATGAATTGTAATATACTTGAATCCATGTTATCATTGTATTGAATCTTTTAAATGCTTGAAGTCGAGACTCTTTATTAATGTTTTTCCGTCGCCCTTCCTTACTATAATTAGTTCATATGTATTATTTTCATTGAATATGAATTCTGTAAGCCTATCTGACACACATTCCAATACTTGATCTTCTCTTCTCTTTAACATAGTTGAATTTTCAGGTTCGTTGAATTCCTTTAATGTGTTTTTATTTAATGATCGTTGTGATGCAACGTAATTGTCTATAGATACGTTGCTGAATGCTCCTATATTGTGGTCAAGATTAGGTTTGAAGTCAGGTGTAATGAATGGTCTATATTGCATCATTGACGAAAAATATGCGGATTCACCAGATCTGAAATTAATTTCATTTGCACCAATATATTTTTTATTGTATCTTTGAGAATACTGGATTTTATCGGATATACGTTCATATGATGTCAATGATTGTGTAGAATTCCTTATAATCTTATTCATCAATTTAAGATGATCCTCCCTGTGTTCAGGATTACTAAATGGTCCTATGTCTTTAAGATCAAGCCCTAATGATCTATAATCTATGTAAAGACTGTCGAATGTAAAGTGTACATACGTCTGGTATAATACTCCAGGTTTGTCAGCGAATTTAAGACTTGCGTTTTGTTTCACTCCGTAGTTCCTGAGAGGATCAAAGAAGAATGAGCATATATTATTATTCGCAGGATGCAGCTTATCTCCAGACATGTCTGATATGAAAGTATCATTATATGATGAATCTTTCAATTCTCCGTTATAATATTTTTCAAGAGGTATCTCCAGTATTTTGCTGAATTTAACTAGGCTGAGATTATCTTGATTCACAGTAGGTTCTTTTAGAACAAAGCGATTGCTTGAGTTTCTGAATCCATTTGATACACCCTTTTTTATAGGCATATTGTTACGACCTAGTATTGCCTTTGACATGTTAAGAGATATCTTTAGGTAGAAGTTATAGTTTTCTGCGTATTCTATTTTTGTTAAAGATATTCTTGGATGAAATGATATTCCGAACAATGTATTCAGAGCCTCGTTATATTTCACCATCATGTCGCTAAGGTGCATAGGTATTGGATTATTAGATGAATCATATCGAGTAGAATAATATATAATGTTAGATGAATCGTTTGCTGAAGAATCATCATATAAAGGGACATATGTTGAAGAATCAGAAGACTTTATTATATCATATGATCTTGATGTCGGGATGAAGCATTCTGTCTTTTCTACCTTCATATTTCCTATCTTCACATTTTTTGTCAGCACTTCATCTGGTTCATATTCAATCTCATTGTTGTCTGCTTGTGATGACAGTGTTCCTAGATTTATAAGGTCGAAACGGTATGATCCGTTATCGCTGCTCACAACCTGATATACATGGTTTGCATAATTTTCGGCTATTTTACATATGATGAGGTCACCGTTTCTATATTTTCGTATTGAGGATTTGTTCGGATCATTCAGATCAAGAGAGTTTTCTATCCTGTTAAGGATGATGCTTTTTGTGCTTTCGTTTATATATGAGTAATCGATGAAGTAAACGGACGATCCGCTTACTCCATCTTTACCCTTTACACCATTTTCTCCATATACTGACATCCCTGTTGATTGGGCGTTTTTCAGCATATTCTTGTAACTAAATCTATATGCGTTTGCCATTATAATTTGATTTCCATTTCAGCGTAGTAACTATGAGGATTCAATCCATTGACTGTCATGTAATATGCATTATTGATATATTCCAGCTTATTTGATATGTTGACAATCTTTTCATACTTGTCCAGATCTTCTGGTATTCCGTTGCTGAAATTAAATACTTCAGATTGTGTGTCAACATATAATGTGAATGTAGTCTTGTTCGTTATGTCAATATTTTTCAGGATTGTATTCTCTATATACTTAGTTGTGTATTGGGAATAATCTATTGACATTGGAAGCTTTGACAGCAATTCTGAGCATTTACCATATGCGTTAGGGAATTTACTTTCACTTGTATTTATCAGGTTCACAATGGAGTTTGTTATATTTAGCCTTATCGACCTGTTGTCGCTGTTGATGATTGTTCCGAACCATACTTTTACACTTAGTGTGTCTTTGATTTTTCCATCTTGCAGTGATTTCAGAATAAGTCCTCTCGACGCTATGAAATTATTTTTTTCGTATCCAGAATAAACACCGAAGTATGACAAGTATGTGTCGTATTTGGAGAAAATCCTGCACATGTCTGTATACCAATATCCGAGCATAGGATCCCTATTCTTAAAAAGAGTGACAGAGTTTGATTGATCTACCCAATATCTGTCATCATTCTCTATTGAGCTGTTTGATATTGTTATCTTCTTTTCGCCGTCATCTCTTGTCAGTTCATATTTTGTATTACTATCAAGATTAATTGATGAATCATATGTCTGAAGATATAGTTCAACATCATTTGAATATATTTCTTCAGTTTCATCTAAGCCATTTATCTCGAAGAATAATGATCTAAATAATGTATCATTTTGACATTCGGATGTCGATGAATCACTTGAAAGCTTTTCTCCAGCGGAAGCGTCAAGTATGCCAATTATGTCATCTTCCTCATATACCTTAAATCTATAACCAGAACTGTCATAAGGCATTCTATCATATTTTCTTAATGTCGCGATCTTGTTCGAAGAATCATAATTGACGAAATATAGATCTACGGATTGATCCCATCTCCATACGTCACCATCTTTCTGGAATGCGCTTATTCTTGCGTCTATTGATAAATTGTCCCAATTTGCCGTTATTCCAGTGATGGTTATAATATCAGCCACATTGTAGAAATACTGTCCTTCATATATATTAAGATTATCTTCACTTTCAACTGTGAAATCTCCATAATAGAAATCTATATTTTTTCCAATGCTCACGTCAACGATATTTCCGCCAACGATATCTGACCATTTTAGACGTACTCCATCGTCGGACATCCATTCGACACTGCTTCCATTTCTTCCATTGTAACCGTTTACGATTGAACTGTCATAAGAAATATTGCATATTAGATTTGTGTCATATTGGGAAATGATGCACTTCTTTCTATATATCGTTGACAGATTATTCGTAGAGACTGCTTTTATGATTAAACCAGAATCTGAATATAAAGATGAATTGTCTTTTAAATTTTTTATATGTGTGTATTTCTCATTTACTGATGCGATTGATGATAATGAAACCTTATATATAATATCTGAAGAATTGTCAATTTGTCTGGAATTATACAATGTATAATCATGTGATAGCAAGTATGGATTATTTTTCATCACATTGTCAATGTTGACAACTTTCTTAAGCCATGTTTGATTTATGTTGTTGACACCAGAAATGTATATATTACATCCGTTGAATGACTTTCCAAAGTCATCCGATACTGAACTGTCTGAATAATTGAATTCAAATATGTCATTCATCAATGGAACAGCATATGATGGGTGTACATATCCAGTTGTGTATGCTTTGTATTCATCATCCTCCCTATGTATTTCAACGGGGGATATTATGTCAATGCTCAAAAGATTTGATATGTCTGAGTAGTCATATGCCTTATATTCGACAGCATTGCTATCTGATTTCGCATATTTCTTCACAAATACGCTATATTCTGCAATGTGATTCTTTATTCTCTCAAGAGTCATAGATCTTGACACAGATGCTGACGTTGTGTATACATAGCAGTCGGTGTTGTTGTTTTCCTTGTTATGATTATCTAGGTCTGAGATGTTTGAACTTGTCAGATCAGAAATAACCTGAATTCCGTTTCTGTCAAGTTTTGTGTATTTGCAGTCCTTGATGAATATATATCCTTTATCCTTAAATTCAGGCATCGAATTCATCTGTGAATAAAGTGACGAATCAAATGTTCCAACAATCGTAAACTGCTGATATGGCGTAAATTCGTCTTGAACTGAAGGTTTTGTGATAAGAACAATCTGATCTTCATTATTAAGATAATTTGCGCCTATCTCGTCTTTAAGAACAAGAACATGAAGATTCTCAACAGTTGATGAATCTACTTGACGGCTGAAATTTACAACCGACATGTCATTGATCTCTGATGATATTTTTGTCCTGAACAATTTACGTCTACTTGGAGAAATTGGCTGGGAGTTAACGCTGTTATATTCACTGTTTATTCCATTGTATATGATAATTGCAATCTGTTCCTTCGTTTCATCGAAAAATATTTCAAATGTTCCATTTCCGTGATCATTGTTTCCGCTCATCCCTATGATGATTGCAGAATATCCGACATACTTTTCTAAGTTTACAATTGAAACGTCTGATGAGTTGATTCTCATTTTTACACCTCCAGAAACGAACTCCAATGTGTTATCTCCATATTTGTAACATTTAGAGAATTTGTTGTCCTTATTGTATGCATATATTAAATCATCGATTGAGCCTTTCCTATTGACAATGAAATCTCTGAATGATCCATTGTTCTGCTCATCATACATGCTGCTGATGTTTTTTGGATATGGATCATCGCCATCATAATTATATGACAGAAATCCTATGTAGTTAGAAGAATTTTCTGGTATGAAGTATGAATCGTAAGAAGGAAGGAGATATGGTTTGTACATATATGGTGTCTTTGACAGAATGATATATCCTTCGCTATCAGTTGTATATATAAGAATAAGCTCACTCTTTATAACTTCTTCCTCATCCAATGATGTTCCAATTTTAGTCGCATGTCCATTTGCTTCGTCATAATAATACCATATCTCCTTAATTTCGCAGTTGTAAAGATGCACATATTTATATTCTGATACATCTATTCTTGCTGCCTTATCTGGATTTGCAAAATATATTGAGACTATTTCTGGGTGAAGCGTGTGCATTACTCTCATCATTGAACCGCAGTGATCTGTTCCAAGGAAACGCCATTTGCAACAATATGGTGATACAAGAGATATGTCAAATCTATCATGTCCGTTTGACTGCATGTTATACAGGAACAATCCAAGATCTCGCTCATTGCGAAGTTCCATATGATTCATGTTGTCGCTATTCACAAAATACTTCTCGAATTTGTCCGCATAATCTGCTATGTATTCCTCACTAGGATCGTATTCACCGACAAGATTGATCCCAAATATATTATCATTTGATTGATATACACCTCTGTCTTCAGATATTTCTATATTTTGATCTTCTTCATTTTCATTGTATCTGAAAAAATGGCTCTCGTGATCAATTACATTGAAATTATAGTCTTTAAGAGGGAATATTGAGCATACTCCATGATTCAGAGGATAGTTCTGATAAAGCTGTAGATAGTTATTGTTTGTTATTATCGGTTCGTTATTAAACCCAACAATATAGTTCGTTGTACTCCCAAATCCGTTTACGCAGAATAGAGAATCGGAAGAACTATCATTTATTTTTGTTACATCATTCTCTATGGTTTTCTCCAGGAATTGTATTCTGATGTTCTTTGTCAACTGTTTATAAGTTTTCCGAGATGATAAGAACAAGACAGTCTTGTATTTTTTTATAATAGGTCTTATGTCGGCTTTTACTCTTACCATATATACGTTATATTCCATCAGAATTTGCATAAAATGCACACACTGACATACACGAACACCAAGTCCATCGAATCTGTGAGGATAATATAATTTAGTAGCATCATCGTTTGGATATATGATCATCTGAGGTATGTTCTCATATCCAAACATATATGATGAATTATCGCGATACTGCTCTGTTCCGTTTCCAGTTATGTAATCTATGTTCTGCTGATTATATCCGCATATTGATGAAACTTTTTCGAAGATCAGTTGGCTCTCTAGGTAATACCCTTGTATTTCTATAGAGAACCTATCCTCTCCGTTTGTTGCTGCATTTATTCCGTCGAACTTGTTAAATGCATTAACGATGTTATCCAGTTGTTTAGTCAATAAAGATGTTTTCGCTTCATCCCTTATATTGGATCTGTAGTTTGTGTTTAGTAACCCTATTTGCTCTATCGCATAATCAAATCCTTCAATGATGATATGATCATACGATTTTTCAGTCATATTTTCATTACTGAAATAATTCGAAGCATATACTTCATATATTCTTTTCTTGTATTTGTCTATTATTCTGTAATGTTCACCTGGATCAAGAACATCCTTCATCTCAACAGAGACAAAGAAAGCGTTACGGTCGTCTGATGTCATAGTGTCCACACTTGTTGTCAGAACGCATTTGTCAGGCTTAAGTAGATATTTTGAGCACTCTTGCGAATTCTTTATGTTTTTGTTAAGTCTGACGAATGAGTATGGGGTTGATACGCCATAGATCATTCTCTTGTTTATCCCTTCTGAAGGATTAAATGACAGACCATGAATGTTGTCCGTGCTCGTGTCAAAAACAAATGAACCGTTTGATGAATCAATGATGCTGAATGTATCATTTTCTCCGTTCAGTTTAACGTACACTCCGAAATATGTAGGAAGACTGAATAAATCTTCAGATGTGTCATCAAACATGAACTCAAAGTTAACGATGTCTTTGCTCACTATATTGTTTCTCTCGAATCCTAATGTGTACCAGTCATTCATGGCTACCTGATTTGTAACCATTCTTTCCTGAGAAACATCCTCATATATACTTGAAACAACACCCTTGTCAATTGAAATTCCGTTGAATATGTTAAAGTGATCATAATTATATCCAGTGAATATGTCACCTATATATCCTTTTGCATGCTTGAATATGTTTCTGATATATTTACCAAGATTTGTTCCTTCTCTGAAGTCAAAACATTTAACAAGTTCACACCTGTCATTTGCTATGAAGTTGAGGCGGTCAGAGTTTGTCTCAATCTTTCCATTGGATGAATCAACCTGAAGAAATGACTCGTAATCCTTTATTTTGAATATAAGGAAAAAGTCAGGCATGGTCTTTCTTATGCAGAGCGGAGCGAGCAGAGAAAAGTTCTCGCTGTATATCTTGTCACGGTTTGTCCTGACACCATAGTTGTACATGTCATAATACTGATCGTCAAGGTTATCGGCTGTAGCAAACAGATCATAGCATGATTCGTCTATTTTGTAGAGATCATCAGATGGCATTGACTTGAAATATGTCATAACCGCTCTTCCATAGTATTCATCTGGATTTATTCTTATATGTCTGTACTTTTCCTGAGAAAGAGCGACGGAAACCTTGAACGTGTCAAGATACATGTTGCTTGACGCATCAACCACAACTTTTATATTTCCTGTCAGTTTAGGATTGACACGAAGCAGAGAATATGATGTATCATCGTCAATCATCTTTGTTGTACTTTCATACTCCATATACTTCTTCGTTTCATCCGTATTTGGCTCATATGTTATATCCAGTGTTCCAGATGATACTGACACTGTGTCTTCTGAAGCAAAGTAAATTACGTAGAATCCGTTGTTTGCTCCAACTGAAGTATCGATCTTGATATTTACAGAGTTTATATACACATCTGTGATGGATCCTGGAATTGCTGAGCTGTCATGCTTGGTAAATGATAATTCTTCTTTATCAGAATGAAGTATATATGTTCTTGAATGTGTGATTGTGCTCATTTTGCTATTTTATCTTTATGTGGTGCGTGTGATGCTTGGTATTACTTTCTCGTTTAAGAATTTTATTAAAGAGTCGTTTACACTAGTTCTATGAGACTTAGTAGCGGTTGGTAACTTTATACTGATTGTCCTAGGAGTGTTAGTAGAAGTATCTGTGTATGTGATTCCAGATTCAGTCGAATCTTCTCTTGCTGACAATGACCTGAGTTTATCGGTAAGCGACATTGTTGTTGCTGTTGTGTTGCCGTTTTCATCCGTCACTATTTCAGTATATTCTATGTTGTCCGTGTTATGCTTATATCGAGAGTTGCTGTCTGAAATGTGTGTGTACATGCCAGCTGCTGACAAAGTTTCCTGAAGAATGACAGATGTCATGTCACTCTTTACATTATCAAGGATTGTTGTAACGGAGTCATTGGACATTAAATTGTCAGGGAATGATACTATCACTGAATTGCTCCAGTCTGATTTCAGAGGCATATAAGGATATCCAGCTTCAGATATGGATCTAACCTTGATCTCAACCTTTTCTCCTGATCTTATAGGTATGTCTATCTGGTTGATCGTGACATGTGTTCCGTCGAGTGACTCTGGAACCCATTCGAATCTATCTGTTTCTGAATTGTAAATCTTAGGCAATATTGGTGAGTTTGTGATGCACCAGTCGGTGAAAACTCCGCTTTCCGTTACATTGTTAGATGAATCCGTGAACTCGAATGTGTTAAGTGGTGAGCCAGTCTCATCTGTATGTAGGTATCTGTACATTGTCTCGAATCCAATGATTTCCTGCTTGCCTATTTTTGTATTTCCGTCATCTATCGTGTATTGCGGATCTGGAATAGCGAAGAATCCCCTGACATGATATTTAGGACTATATTTTATAACATCAGCGTCATTCAGAAGAGTGTTAAGCTCATCCACAAGAGAACTGAACTGTGTTGTAAGATTATTCAGCTTATTTGTGTCTGATGTGATTGAATTTTGAATGATTGTTCTTCTGTTTATGTCAAATTCGGTAATTATCTTGTTCTTGTTTGCTGATATTGTGTTTCTTGTTGCAGTGATGCTTGACTTGACAGATGCAATTTCTGATGTTATGGATGTGTATCTCTCGCTGTCAAGGGTTGCGTTTAACTGTGTGTTTATCTGAACAACCCTCAAATCACCTTCATTGAGAATAGGAGCGAATGGCTTCTTTGCGCCATATGCAGACATCTTTCCCTCTTTGATGTTAGATATTAGCATCTTTCCAAAATCAGCAACATTCTCCGTGTAATATGAACGGAAATTCGTATTGTATTCGCCAGATTTTTGAAGTTCATTTGTATCGATCACAATAGGATTAGACCATTCTCTTGACAATAAGTTGAATTTTTCATTTACACCTTTAATGTATATCACATCGAGTTCATCAATCGATATGCCTACGCTGATTATCTTTTCCTTAAACGGATCTGAGTAAAATTCTAGAGTATCCTGTAATCCGACTGTATCATATCCTACGCTGTATTCGAGCCTTACTCTCATTTCTGCCTGATTTATCTCCTTGATCCTAAACAGTGAGTTATTGAATCTAAGATAATCGCCAACTTGCAGTATATGACCAGTTTCCTCTGAAGTTCCGTCATCCTTTACAGTTGAGTAGTTTATTGTTGACAAATAATACCAGGTGTAATTAAGACCAGTATCATTGTTTTTGATAAGGTTTATCCCTGTCACAGCGAAAGATCCATTGAATTTTTCATATGTGAGAGGAAGCCGTATCTCATCCTTGTCCTCCTTGTACTCGATGAAGTGATTCTCAAGATAATCGATCATCTCGTTATAGGTCATCTGGTCGTTTTTTATGCTAGACTTTATATCTTCTGTGATTCTTGTCTGGTTAACATCGATTATAATCCTGCAAACATATACTCTGTCTGAATCATCCTCTATCTTTCCAGCAAGATCGATTTTCACAACACAGCGAGGATATTGCATATTCTCAAAAAACCAGTTCGGATCAATATCGAAACTTGATGTTCCTTCAACATTAAGAACATCGTTTGCTGGTCTTGATATCGTCTCAATGCGAATTTTTCTGTACGAACCGTCATCTGCTTCTATTACGCCTTTTCCAGCAGTGAATCTCGCCATCGTTCTTTCTGCTCTCTCAACTCTGTTAACTATATTCTGGTATGATGGTAAAACCACATCATCTGTGATCACAACCTCAGCGTCGTTACCCGTTACTGACTCGTTCATGGCTTTAGCCATTTCAACGATTTCATTTGCAGCCTGAGTCAACATAGCCATGTTTTCAGAATAACTATTATTGTTTGCCATTTATAGTCGAATTTTTATTCTTTTCACTATTTATCTGAAAGACATTATAAATGCTAAATGGATCGAACATGATATTATGATCGATCCATTTTTAACATTAATGTATATTGCCCTATTTCTTTGCAGCGAGTATAGAAAGAATAGATATAATATCAATGTAATTCTTATTGTTGAAGTTCTGTATAATCTTATATCCTATTTTTCTAGCTTCACCGTATAGTGATCCAACATCAAGTTGCATTCCAACATTTCCGTCATCATCATAGGTCACTGACAGACAGTTTATTATGTCACCAGCTATGGATGGTGTAAGCGTGTTGCTTTTCTCGTTTTCATCCTTATATATTGCTGATGTAGTGTATGATGTTTTTCCGTTCTTTATGGATGAGATGTCTTGTTCAAGGCTGTCAACTTTCCCCATTATGTTCTCAGCCATAGTCTTTAATTCATTGTTCTTCTTGACAATGCTATACATTGCTTTGGTGTTTTCTTGCAGTGACACCACAGCTGATGTTAGATTATGAAGAACATCGTTGAAATCTTCAGACATGCTGAATGCAGCCGTTGAGTTATCGTTAACTATCGTATCTCCGTTATAAGCAGTGGTAGGCTTTACGTTTATCCTGAATGAATACGATGACCCAGTTTTGCTGGTTGTTGATTTTGATTTGACTAATGATGGAAAATAGAAGCAATTATCCTCCTGATTTGTGTCAATCGAGTTATCAAGAATGTATAATCCATAAGCATTTGTCGCCAGACGTTTTGTCTTGTTTGCATCATAGATGGAATAATACACGAGTATTGCGTTGAATGTGTAGTCACCATAGTCTGCACTTATGTAATCTGGATCATTAATTTTGCCCATACCGATGTCATCATATGTGAGAGATGATGAATCATATATTTGCCTGAGCTTGTTTATGTCAAACTCTACCTCAAGACAATCATTTCTTGATGAATCTATTCTGTATCTTGGAACATCTTCGTCACTTGGATCATAGGAATCAGACGATGCTTCTGGCGAGATTCCTGTAGATTTAAGAACATAATCATGAACATCACATGTAAGATCCGAATATTCCCTTATTGTTGCTGATGTTCCAAATGTAAGGGAACCCGTACTATCGAGGTTAACCCTGTCTGATTTGAACTTTGCCCTTATTGTCTTATCACTCTTACTTGATGATAATACTATCAGTTGAGCATTTGTTCTTTTATCTTTGATTGTTGTTCCAACGGCTGGATATGTGTAGTCATTATATGACATGACAAATGTCACAACATATCCGTACTCCATTTCATCCTGAGATATGTTTTCTATATAATTGTTGATGTTTGTTCCTTTTATATAGTTGTCAACTGAATCGCCAGCAATGTTATGGTAGTTTTCGTCTATGACGTTCTTGAACATGACTCTCATCTGTCCGTATGACGAAGGTATCTGCACAAATGTCTCGTTGTAGAGTCCACTGTCATCCGTTCTCTGTGAACCAGCCGATATTGATCCAAATCCTTTGACTATGGACTTGTCCTTATTTTCATACAGATATTGTATGTTGCCTATTTGTTTTGGATCTGCCCACCTGTCGTTATCATTTGCGATATGTCCGAAGAGCCATTTCCAGAATACACGTTCGGACACTGTTTTGTTTGATGCGTAGTTATATGTGTCCTGATTTCTCAGTATTGTTTCAAAGTTGAGGCAGTAGTTCTGAAATGACTCTGCAAATATGAAGTCGCCTTGTGTTGGTATTTCTCCGCTTGTGTACTGGGATGAATCGTATGACAGCTTTGTGCTTAGATTCAGATATGGATCCTGTGATGATGATTCTGCGTGAGAGAATTTTGGAATGTCAAGAAGAACATAATGTGATATTTCCACCTTGTTGTGGCTCTCATTTACATTAAGCCCTATATCTTCCATCGCTGATCCGAATGTATAGAATGTGCCACCTTGCTTACGTGGCATTATGATAGGTGTTCTTAATTTCTTGCTCATTGTTACATATTCTTATATTTTCCTAAATCTATCCAACGACTGTTCTCCTCATCCCTCTTATATAGAATAAGTCCTTCGGCGCAGAGATACATTGTTCCGTCTGGGACTTTTGAATCGATCCATGATGCTGTCTGCGTTGTTTCGTCCAGAACATATGTTGATACACCATATGTTGTAAGAACTCTGTCGCCTACATTTGGTGAAGATGGTTTTGTCCCAAAATATTCAGCATATAGAGGCCAAGGCTGGAACGGATAGTAGTTGAGAGAGTCAATCTGTTCTCTTGTTATGTGTTTGATTGATTCAAGCTTCTCTTCTAGTTCCGAAAGAATATTGCCTATGTCAGAATAATTGTATACTTCTCCATTGTCGCCTTTAAATCTAAGGTTTTGAGCAACAACAGTTGTCGCGTCAATGTATGTAGCATGCAGTTTTGTCGCTTCTATGCTGTGATCGTCTGGATTGTAGAAATCGCATATGCAATTGTAGATAGTTGTGAATGCATCATTTAGCATTCTTGGAAGATCAGCTAAAAAGTTCTTGATAGAAAATTTTGTACACAACGATTTAAGTTGTGCTTTTGTTATTAAGCTTGCAGCCATGTTCCTATGTCTGTTTTTATCTTTTTCACTATTTATCTTTATGTATCATTGATTGATAAATACAGTGAAACTATATATCATTTGTTATGCTTCGGCTTGATGAAACGAAGTCTGAGAAGAAACAGCTTCGTGAAAAAAAGAGAAAGGATATTGCCAGACTCAGGAAGTTGATGAAGTCTGGCGTGGTAGATTTTAGTTACAAAAAGAAGGATGGCAGTCTGAGGAAGGCGAAAGGTACGTTGAAGCCTAGCCTTATCCCAGAAACGGATTCAGATGATAAACGACTAAAGAACACAAACACTGATTGCTTTACTTATTATGATCTTAAGAGAGATGACTGGCGAACATTCATCAAGGATAATTTCATTGAGATCAAAGAAAATAAGAAATAATTTTTTTTCAGAACAATAAAAGTTGTATATTTGCAAAAACTATAATTTGAAAAATGGCAAAGAAAATGAATACTAAATCATCAGGTGGATCTATCTTTGATATTGTTAAGTCCATTGATGATACCGCTGAGATTTTGTCAGAGAGTGCAACAGCTGTAATAGAGGATTACGTTAATACGGGAAGTTATATTGTCAATGCCGCGATGACTGGATCTTTGTTCAGAGGAGTTCCAACTGGTCGTGTTGTGTGCTTTGCTGGTGATCCAGGAACAGGCAAGTCATATCTTGCATTATCAATATGTAGGGAAGGACAGAAGAAGGGCTATACTCCTATCTATATGGATTCTGAAGGATCAATTGATAAGGAATTCGTTGAGAGAATAGGGTGTGATTCGTCAAAAATGATCATTAAGCAAGTGTCAACTATATCTGAGGTTAGCACCTTTATGGTTAACATTCTTAATGAAATTAACTCTAAACCTAAAGAAGATAGACCTAAAGTTATTTTTGTTCTGGATTCTCTTGGAAACCTTTCATCGACAAAGGAATTATCTGATACTGCTGATGGAAATGGCAAGGCTGACATGACTAAGGCTCGTGAAGCAAAGGCTCTTTTCAGGACAACCACTACAGCAATTGCCAAGGCTCAGGCAGTGTTCCTTGTCAATACGCATACTTATGATACGCAGGAAATGTTTTCCCGTAAAATCGCTACAGGTGGAAAGGGATTATCATTCAATGCTTCCATCACATTGATGTTATCTACATCTAAGCTTGATGACAAGCAGTCTGATAAGATTGCTGAGAAAAAGATTGGAGATTACACAAAGACAGGTGTTGTTGTTACGGCTAAACCAGAAAAATCACGATTCACTATACCACAGAGGGTAAGATTTCAAATACCGTTTTTTAAGGCACCAAATCCATATGTAGGACTTGAAGCATACATTACATGGGAAAATTCAGGTATATTAAGAGGTAAGATTATCACAGAAAAGGAGTACTTAAAACTTTCTGATTCTGAAAAGTCATTATGTCATGAAATGAAGGATCAGAATGATAACAAGTGTTATGCGTATCCGAAAGACACATCTAAAAATATAGTCGTTAAACATCTTGGCTGCGAGGTGCCAGTAACAGATATGTTCACATCAAAGGTTCTTACTGATGAAATTCTTCACAATCTCGATGAAACAGTGATTAAACCTAATTTTGAGTTGCCGTCAAATGAGAGCAACAATGATATAGAGGAACTTCTTTGCATTGATGAATGAGCAGAATAAATTCGAGGCTATAGAAAATAAGTTCGAGGAAAGACGAGAATATTGGATGAGGGTGATTGATGAAATGAACCAGAGTCTCAAGACGATGGAAAATCTCATCAATCTTCAGTCCGTTATATATGTTAAACGCCAGGAGGCTGTTGAGAACTATCATTCACTTGCAGCAACAATAGCTAAATGGTCAAAGAAATATAAAGAATCATCTGCGAAATTATATAAAGAAATAAGAACGATGAAAACGGCACAAGGTGCCACAACGTTCATGTTTTCAACGGATTCCGCAATTCGTGAGCAGATAGATGCACAATTATCTGATGATAAATATCTTATAGATATAATGGAATCTCATCTTGGTTATATTGATAATACGATAAAGACTATAGATAGCATCATTTTTGCAATAAGCAATAGAATCAAGATCGAAGAAATAAAAATAGGAAAGAATTGAGATAATGAGTACAGAAACGTATAAGAAAGCTCATCCGCCTAAGCCTGTGCTTGAAAATGATTCTGGCAAACCGCATCAGGGTGTGTTCATTCCTACACACCCAGAAAAGGTTATTGGTGGTGAAATAATATATCGATCAGGATGGGAACTTGCATTCGCACAGTGGTGCGACAGGAACCCTTCCGTTGTTGAATGGGGTGGTGAACCTACATGCATTCAATACAGAAATCCAGCGGGTGTTGATTTTGACACATGCAAGAAGTTTAATGCGGATCCAATGAATCCAGTGAACTGGCCTCTTGCAAACTATTATCCTGACTTCTTTGTGCATCTTAAAAATGAGGATGGGGATGAATTGAAGCTTATCATAGAAATTAAGCCTAAATATCAGACAGAGAGACCAGTATCCTCGCTTTATGGATCCAAATTGAAAGAGCAGAAGGCATATGTCAACGCTGTAAAGACGTATCTTCAGAACAAAGCTAAATGGGATGCTGCAATCAAATGGTGTGCAGAAAAGGGATTTGAATTCAAGGTGTATACTGAGGATACATTGCAAAAGATGGGAATCATTTAATGGCGAACAAATATTATAATCTCTATAATAAAGTTAACAAAGAGAGATATGAGGAAGACGCTTTCAATGCATTGATAAAGAATCTTCTTTCTAACGATATATCTGGAAAGGACAAGATGCAGACAATCGTGTCTCATGATATGGAGAAGAATTCTCCAATAGATTTCATCCCATCAATGTTCTATATATTCATGTATGCTAAGAATGAAAAGGAGAATGTCGGAAACATGCAGTTTTATGATATGTGTCCGTTGATTCTGTGTACAGGATCTGACGTTTTAACTGTTACTGGCATTAACTTCAATTTCATACCTAACGATGTAAGGGCTGCTGTTCTTGATATACTGACAGGCGATTTTCAGAATTTCTATGATGAGGTTGAATATAACGGAAAGGATGATCTGATGGTAAATGAAACTCTTGGAACAATGTTGATAACAGAGAAAGGCGTTTCTGGCGTTATACAATATATACAGGCTAAGACGAACATTGACATTAAATCATGTATACGTACATATAATAAACGTAATATTGTGAAGTCACGATTGATAGAATACGATCAGTGGATTCATATTCCTTTTCTGTCATTTAGAGATGCTGTAAGAGGAATTAATCTGGCAAAGTTGCAGATGAACATGGTTTCTGGAACAGGTTCGTCTACAGATAAATAGTGAAAATAACGATATAATAAATGCCTAGATATATACTAAAGTCATTGGGTTCAAGCATTGCTCAGGTGAATCAGGGTGCTAACAGGGCTTTCGAGAAGAATCTTCTCAATCTAAGTACGCTTGGCATCAAGTGGAATAGTTCACTGATAAAGCAGATCCGAACCAATGATGATTATGAAGCGACGAATAATAACGGCTTAGGCAATGTAAACAGATCCATGTTCGCTGGTGACGACATGTTCACGCGGCAATTCGAGAATCTTGCTGGAAATAATAAATTCATAGCTTTTTATGATCAGACTTATCAGATGAGACGAGATTTTCTCAGAAAATTCGCGCTTCAGGGTGAGATTGATTATGTCCTTGAGACTATCGCAGATGAAGTCATAGTAAATGATGATCTTCATTATTTCGCATATCCTAATACAAAGCAACTAAGATCTATACTTAAGCCAGATAAGGGGAAGTTTATAGTTGATGAAATTAATGCCTCATATCGCAGAATATATCATATGTTTCATTTCAATGAATCGAATGATGCGTGGCATTATGTCAAGAAATTCCTCGTTGATGGATTTCTTGCGTTTGAGATAATATATTCGGACAAAAAGAATAATAAGAACATGGCTGCTGACATTATCGGGTTCAAGGAACTGGATCCAATAACATTGCAGCCAGAGATAAGAATTGATAGCAGTGGAAAGGAATACAAAGTATGGATTATCAATAAAGGTGACAAGCAGAACGAGAGAGAATTGCTTGATACAAATGTCATATATATATCATGGGCTAAGACTAATTTTGTGTCACACTTTTCATATTGTGAGAGACTTATACGAGCATTTAACATGCTCAGGACACTTGAAAATTCGAGAATAATTTGGAATATACAGAATGCACAGAAGAGAATAAAGATAGTAGTTCCTGTTGGTACTGAATCTGATCAGATTGCCAAGTCGAGACTTAGAAAGCTTGAGGCATATTATAAGGAGGATATTGTTATTGACAACATGTCTGGTGAGATTACAGTTAATGGTCAGCCTAAGTTCAGTTTCGCTAAAACTATGGTTTTTCCTTCAAAGGAGGGAACGACAACTGAGATAAGCGAGATAGGAATAGAAGGTCACGACATGAATTCAACCGAACAACTGAAATGGTTCTGGCAGAGATTCATGGTGGAAAGCAAGTTACCTAAAGACAGATTTAATATGTTCTTTGATGGTAATGAGATGTCAGCTATACCTGACAACTCAAACATGACACGTGAGGAATATAGGTTCTCGCTCTTTATAAATCAGATAAGGGATATATTCCAGGAAATAGTAGTAAAGCCAACATGGTTGCAATTCTCACTGCATAATCCAGATTTTGCTGGAAATGATGTTATAAAGAATGCGTTGGGACTTGAGTTCGTCGAGGAAAACATATTTAAGCTGGCAAAGGAAAACTCGATATTACAGATTTCGACACAGATCATTACCAATCTTTCTGGTTTACAGGGATCTGATGGAAAGCCAGTATTTCCTATGCGTTATCTGTGCCAGAAATATCTAAATATTAATGATGATGAGTGGAAGCTTATTGATAAAATGAGGAAACAAGAGGAACAGGAAGCTCAGCAATCAGCAGCTGGAGGTCAGATGCCTGGTCAGGATACTGGATTTGGAACTGGAAGTGCGTTCGGATTCGGAGGAGGTGAATCGGGAGGATTTGGCGGAGGCGAAGAAGTTGGAGGGGCTGAACCAGAACCTGAGCCTGAACCGTCAATTGAGCCAGAGCCTATGCCTGAACCAGCACAAACATAATATAAAAAGGATGATTTAACGTCATCCTTTTTTGTTAATCTAAACATTCGTAATTATTTTCAAGTTCTGGATACATTCTAAGTATCTTATTTCGCGTCAGTTTAAGATCTCTCTCGTAATTTCTATTTGA
>AUXO013988916.1_pt1 | contig 22520 bp, 21 predicted proteins | sample 768731 | NCBI WGS metagenome assembly AUXO01 (sample SAMN02715735, study PRJNA202380) | gut metagenome | biome: sheep rumen | host: Ovis aries | place: New Zealand: Palmerston North | reverse complement strand
GTTACCACCGTAGAAGGGGCGGTGTTGGTGTTAGCTGGTGCTGGAAGCGGAAAAACAACAGTCATTGTCAACCGCATTGCCAATATGGTATTATTTGGTGATACCTGTCACCAATTGACACCCATTCCCGAACATCCCGAACGTTTACAGGAATATCTTGACGGAAAAACCGTCAGCATTGAAGAATTGCAAAGACTGCTTGCATTTCATCCGGTTCAGCCGTGGCAGATTTTAGCAATTACTTTCACCAATAAAGCTGCCGGAGAACTCAAAAACCGTTTAACTGATACGTTGGGACAAAATGCAACTATGATTCATGCAGCAACGTTTCATTCCGCCTGTGTGCGGATGTTAAGGACTTGCATTGACCGTTTGGGATTCCATGCAGATTTTACCATCTATGACACTGACGACAGTATCAGGGCAATCAAAGCCGTGATGAAAGAAATAGACGTTTCTGAAAAGAATTTCAACCCGAAAAGCGTTCTCTCAGAGATGAGTTCCGCTAAAAATGAAATGGTCTCCCCTGAAATGTATGCTGAACAGGTGGAATTTGATTATAAAAAGAGAACCATTGCAAAAATCTATGGGGAATATCAGAAACGCTTGAAATCTGCAAATGCGCTTGATTTTGATGATATTATTTATTTCATGGTGCAGATTTTAGAAGAAAATCCCGACATTCTCGAAAAATTTCAGAATCAATACCGTTATATCCTTGTTGACGAATATCAGGACACCAACCACGCACAATATCGGCTTGTGAGCCTGTTAGCAAGAAAGCATTGTAATTTGTGTGTCGTGGGGGATGATGACCAGAGTATTTATAGTTTCCGAGGAGCGACTATTGAAAATATCTTGCAATTCGAAGACCAGTTTCAGGAATGCAAGACAATTCGCCTTGAAGAAAATTATCGTTCTACTCAAAATATTCTCAACTCTGCGAATGCTGTCATTGCCAATAATCAACAGCGAAAAAAGAAAACCCTCTGGACTTCTGCCGGAGAAGGTGACAAAATTCAGCTGGTCAATCCGTCTGACGAACATCAGGAGGGTGAATTTATTGCTCAAATCATCGAAAAAGGCATTGCAGAGGGAAAACAATATTCTGATTTTTCAGTGCTTTACCGCATGAATGCACTCTCGAATAATGTCGAGCGTGCCATGATTCGCCACCATATCCCCTATAAAGTTTATGGCGGTATCCGGTTTCTGGACAGAAAGGAAGTTCGTGATGTATTAGCATATTTATGCATTCTGTCTAATCCAAATGATTCTGTACGATTTGAAAGAATTATCAACGTCCCAAAAAGAGGAATCGGAGAAGGTACAGCTTCCACAATTATCCAGATTGCCAATGATTTGGATATGTCCCCCATGGATGTTGTCAGAAATTGTCAATCATTTCCGGCAATTGCAAAGCGTTCCGGCGCACTGCTGAAATTTGCTGATATCATGGACGAACTCGAAACACAGATGTCAATTTTACCCATGGAAGAATTATTTGACCTGCTCATTGAAAAGACTGGTTATATGGCAATGCTGGAGGAGGATAAAGAGGAAAATGCCGACAGAATCGACAATGTGAAAGAATTTCGCTCGAATATCGTCCGCTATACCAAAGAACATGAAGACCCCACCTTGCAAGAATTTTTGGAAGAAACCGAACTCTATACTGATGCAGACCGCACCCAAACGGAAAATACTGTTTCGCTCATGTCCATGCATTCTGCAAAAGGTCTTGAATTTGACACTGTTTTTGCGGTGGGCATGGAAAACAATGTTTTTCCAAGCAGTCGCAGTTTGTCGGATATTTCACAGATGGAGGAAGAGAGACGACTTGCCTACGTCACAATTACCAGAGCGAAAAATCATTTGTATTTGCTTCATGCAAGGGCTAGGCTGTTGTATGGGTATACAAGGGCGAATGAGATTTCCACATTCATTGACGAAATTCCGCAGGAATTGTTGTTTGATGTGACAAAAAGCCAACGTTCACAAACGAAATCTGTCAAAGCTCCCAACAGCAAAATTTCCTCCATGCGCCAACAGATGGATGCTATCAAAAAACAAAATTCCGGCGCAAAGGCTCAAAATTCCGGAAATCCGTTGACTTTCGCAGTCGGGGAACGCATTCAGGACAAAGTTTTCGGAGAAGGTACAATTTTAAGGGCGGAAGAAATGGCAGGGGATTATTTGCTTGAAATCGTCTTTGATACCGTCGGTACAAAAAAGCTCATGGCGAAATATCGCCAACTCAAGAAAATATGAGGTGATGCTTCATGGAAAACAAACCAAAAGATTTTTCTCCTGAAATCCGTCAATTTTTGACCGGATTCCGTGCAAGGGCTGGAATGTATTTAGGAAATGAAATTACACTGTCGAATTTTGTCACATTCATGCATGGATATGATGCAAATTCCTTGTTGCATGGAAAAAATGATACTCTTTTGTCGAATGAGTTCAAAGAATTTGTTACCATGAAATACATTGGAAAAACAGAAACTCCTATGGGCTGGTTTAGCCTGATTCTTGAAAAAGAACCAGACGAATACAAAGCTTTCCTGCAATTCTGGGAACTGCTTGACGAATATCTGATTTCGCTGGATTATGAACCCATCCCAAAACCCGAAGAACCACAGCGGAGAAATTTTCATCACACAGATGGTATCAACACGGTGTACTATGTTGATTTGCCCGAACTGGCGGAATCCTATATGAGAACATTCAACGGTGAACCTTGGTTTGACCGCTGGACAAAGGAAATCGCCTTGCAACGTCTCAGACAACTTTACAAGACATCCGGCTTTCATGGACTGGCAGTGTGGGAGGATGATTCCCCTCTTGGGGCTGTCTTTGGCAGAGAAGAATATTATTATGGTGGTAACTGTTTCCAGATTGTGGAACTTTGGGTAGAACCTAAAGCACAACGCATGGGATGGGGCGGAAAACTCCTTGACGAACTCAAAGAAATGCTTTGCGAAAATGTCAGAAAAATTTATCTCATCACCATGGCTGATGATAATATTCTGAAATTCTATGAAAAAAATCATTTTATTGTACAAAAAGGAATGTGCCTGTTGCAGTTGCCTGAAATTCAGGAGGATGCCTGAAGGGGTGAATATCTTGGATATGAGTGCTATTATAGGGATTTTTGGGTTGGTTGTATATGTTCTGTTTTTCGTGGGGCTTGTCATCAAAATCAGGCAAGGCGAGGAAAAAGAAAAAATTCTGAAACAACTGGATGAACAATTAGAAGCAAAATATTCCCAAAATGAAAACCCCTCAACAAAAGAGAACAATTAAATTTTTCCGGAAATCATTGACGAAATGCCGAATATATGGTATAATAATAAGGTATGCCAATCAATTGGAGGTGATATTTTGTGAAAGTGAAATTGATTGCACATACTGTCATGCCGGAACAGGTCGTTGCAGCTGCTGCGAAACTCTGTTATTCTGATTCCAATGCAATGGAAATCATGGAGGATTTAGACGAGGAGAAAACTGCTTCTTTTGTGGAAAAACTGGCTTCGTTCGGACATATGAGCCCCATCGAACATGCAAGCTTTACTTTTGCGATTGAAGGCGTTTCAAGGTCACTGCTGGCACAGATTACCCGTCACCGCCTTGCAAGCTTTTCTGTACAAAGTCAACGCTATGTCAAACTGACACATTTTGAATATATCACACCCCCCGAAATTGCCTCAGACTCGGAAACATTACAGCTTTATAATGAAACCATTCAAAATTGTGTGGAAGCTTATCAGAAACTTTCTGAAATGCTCGAAGAAAGGCATTATCAGGGATTTTTGAAGCAGGGACTTTCTGAAAAATCAGCACATAATAAAGCTGAAAAGAAAGCCATTGAAGACGCTCGTTTTGTATTGCCCAATGCAAGTGAAACAAAAATGGTTATGACCATGAATGCAAGAGAATTACAGCATTTTTTCCATCTGCGCTGTTGTAACCGTGCACAATGGGAAATCCGTGCACTTGCCAAAGCAATGGTAGCAGAGGTTTATCCTGTTGCGCCGGCATTGTTCCTGAAAGCAGGTCCTTCATGTATTTCGGGCGCATGTCCGGAGGGAAAAATGACTTGTGGCAAGATGCAGGAAGTCCGTGAGGAATATGCAGTCTTGAAAGGGCAGAAAAACAGTTGATTCTTGAAAGGAGTAGTATTGTTATGATTTATGTATTTTTAGCAAATGGTTTTGAAGAAGTAGAAGCATTAGCTCCGGTTGACTTGCTGAGAAGAGCAGGAAAAGAGGTTCAGACCGTCGGAGTCAATGGGGACGTTATCAAGGGGTCACATGGTATCAATGTACAGGCAGATATTACCATTGATAAAATTTCCCTCGGCAGTGAACTGGAAATGATTGTTCTCCCAGGGGGAATGCCCGGAACGCTGAATCTGGAAAAATCCGAAGCTGTCCGGATTGCAGTTGATTTCTGCAATGAGAGAGAAATTCCGATTGGTGCAATTTGTGCAGCTCCCTCTATTTTGGGGCACATGGGATTATTGCAGGGACGTGAAGCCATTTGTTATATGGGGTTTGAAAAGGAGCTCACAGGCGCAACCATCAGTAAACATTCCGTTGTGAAAGATGGGCATATTGTCACCGCACAGGGCGCAGGGGTTGCGGTTGCATTTGGTTTGAAACTGGCTGAAATATTTGTCGGAAAAGAAAAAGCCGAAGCCCTTTCTGCTGGCATTTGCTATCCGGAACACTGAACATGAGCCAAAAATCAGAACTACGAAAAAAAATCCGTGCATGGCGGTGCAGTCTCCCAAAGGATGAAAAACAAAAACTGGATGCATTGCTTCTGGAAAATGTCTTTGCTCATCCTTGGTTAAAAGAAGCGGATACGGTATTATTATATTGTTCCCTTCCGGAAGAACCGGATACACAAGGTATCATTGACAGATTGTTGTCTGAAAATATTCCGGTTGCGTTGCCTGTCTGTCTGGAAAGCGGAATCATGAAATTTTGTCTTCTGCACGACAGAGCCGAACTGCGGACGGGAAATTATTATAATATCCCTGAACCCATCGAGAGAGATGAACCCATTCTGACAGAAAAAACAGTTTGCATTGTTCCGGCACTGGCATTCACTGCAAATGGCGAACGGCTCGGACAAGGTGGCGGATATTATGACCGCTTTCTTGAAAAATATCCTGAACTGCGTACCATTGGTATCACATATCATGCCGTTTTACAGGAAAATTTACCATGTGAAGAACATGATATTCCTGTGAAAGTCGTGATAACTGACGAATCATGGAGGTAAAAATGTCACCTGAAAATAAAGATAACATGTATGACGAGTTTGAGGACGAACAGGAGGAAAGTTTCTCTTGGTTCAAAGGTCAAACCAGTGCCCCAGAACCTGAAAAAATTCCTGAAAGCGTTTTAGAACAGGACTCTGAAACAGTAGAAGAACCGGAAAAAATTGATGATTCCGAAACTCCTGAAAAGACCAAAGCATCAGGGAAATCAGAGGGTAAAAATAAAAAATCTTCCCAAAAAACTAAGAAAAAAAAGAAGAGACGGCGGAAAACGCACAGAAGTGCAAGAGTTTACGGCGTTTTGATGATGCTGACTTTGATTTTCGTCATTTCCATTACACTGGCAATCGGAATTATTGAAGTGGGAAAAGATATGCTTGGTGTGGACGGAACAGAAACATTGGTTGTGTTCAATATCCCCGAAGGAGCTACCACAGCTGATATTGCGGATTCTCTCGCACAAAATGGAATTATCCGCATCCCGAAAGCGTTTGTTTACTTCTCAAGACTTTCCAAATCGGATTCAAAATATATCGCTGGAGACCATGAGGTCAGCAGTTCGATGGCTTATGAAACCATTATCAGCGAACTGACAGGAACGGCTATGCAGGCGAAAAATATTGAAGCTGTAGATGTCATGTTCCCTGAAGGCTGTACCTTGGTACAGGCAGCTGAAAAACTGGAAGAGGCGGAAGTTTGTGACGGTCAGAAATTCCTGTTCTATTTCAATCAGGGTAACCTTGGCTATAAATTTGAAGAATATCTCCCGAAAAACAACAGCAGTTTGAAATTCATGCGCATGGAGGGTTATTTATTCCCTGATACCTATACTTTCTATAAAAACATGGAACCCGATTCTGTTTGTCAGAAAATTTATGTCAACTTTGACACCAAAATGACACAGGAAATGTATGACCGTATTGAGGAAATGGATACCACTCTTGACGAGGTTATCACATTGGCATCCATGGTTCAGGCGGAAGCCTCCAACGTGGAAGATATGTCAAAAATCGCTTCTGTTTTCTGGAATCGTCTCAACAATCCCTCTGACTTTGGCGGAAGATTGCAGTCTGACCCGACAAAAAAATATGTTGACCAAACTATCAAGCCCAATATTGACCTTTCCAACCAGCAAATGTATGATGCATATGATACCTATGTCTGCAAGGGCTTGCCTGCTGGTGCTATCAATAACCCCGGTATTGAAGCCATCAACGCTGTTTTGTGGCCTGCTAATACAAGATATTATTACTTCTATGCAAATATCGACACCGGAAAGACCTACTTTGCAAAGACTCTCGAAGAACACAACGAAAATATCGAAAAAGTAAAGCAGGAACAGGAAGAAGCCACCACCGCTGCTGAGGAGGATGACGAATGACACAGCCTGAAATCTTAGCTCCTGCCGGAGATATGGAACGCTTGCACTCTGCATTGGATTTCGGGGCGGATGCTGTCTATTTAGGCGGTACAATGTTCGGAATGAGAGCAGGTGCGCCCAATTTTGATGCAGAATCCCTCTGCGAAGCCGTCAGGCTGGCACACGAACGCAATGTGAAAGTATATCTGACTGTGAACACCCTCCCACGGAATCAGGAAATCCCATTATTACCGAAATTTATTTCCGAGGCGGTCAATGCCAATGTGGATGCTGTCATTGTGGCGGATTTAGGGGTATTGTCCATCATCCGCAAGCTTGCGCCGGAAATGGCGGTGCACATGTCCACACAGACAGGTATTGTCAATTACCAGACAGCAAATGTTCTTTATGAAATGGGCGCAAGGAGAATTGTGCTTGCAAGGGAATTGTCATTGCAGGAAATCGCCGGAATTCGCCAAAATATTCCGGAAGATTTGGAAATTGAGGTATTTGTCCACGGTGCAATGTGTGTATCGTTTTCGGGGCGTTGTCTCCTGTCAGCGTATTTCACTGACAGAGATGCCAACCGTGGGGCTTGTGCACAGCCGTGCCGTTGGAAATATCATCTTGTTGAGGAAAAAAGACCTCACCTCCCCATGCCGATTGAGGAAACCCCCGAAGGGACTTATATTTTGAATGCTCGTGATATGTGCCTGATTAACCACCTCGACAAACTGCGTGAAGCTGGTGTGGATTCGTTCAAAATCGAAGGTCGGGCAAAATCTGCCTATTATGTTTCCGTCGTGACGAATGCCTACCGGATGGCAATGGATTATTATTTACAGCATCCCAATGATTACCAGTTACCGGAATGGATTCACAACGAGGTTTTCAAGGTCAGTCACAGGCGGTATTGTACAGGCTTTTTCTTCGGACATCCGAATGCCTGCCAATATTATGAAAATTCCGGATATATTGCAAGTTGTGACGTGGTGGGAATTGTTGACCACTGCGAAAACGGCATTTGTTACGCTACCCAGAGAAACCGCTTCTTTGCCGGCGACACCATCGAGATTTTAGCCCCCAAAAGTCAGCCTGTTTCCCTCAAGCTTGACGAAATTTACAACGAGGACGGCGAACAAATCGAAACCGTCAACCATGCCATGATGAAATTTTCGTTCCCATGCTCCGAAAATTTCCCTAAAAATTCCCTCATCCGGAAACCTGTCGAAAATGATACAGAGGAGAAAACCATTGTATGAATGCAAAAATCAAAACGCTTTGTATCTATTATGTGATACTCTATGCAGTGTGGGCATTCTGTGAACTGGTCATCCGTGGGGCGGTTTTGGGATTCGTGCCGGAAGACGGGGCATTGTTCCCGATTCTGTTTGACTGGATTCTGAAAAATCTGGTCTGGACTGTTCCGGCATGGGTTCTCATGGGGAAACTGGACGAAAATTTATACATCAAGCGGAAAGAGATGTTCACAAACAAGGTTGACCCCCTGAAAGCAGTCGGATTTTTAGCAATGATGCTGTTTCTGGCATCTGCTAACAGCATTGTCAGAAATCACGGCATTGTCATTGCAGAAGATTTCAAACCGGCGGAATTGCTGACATATGTTTTTGTCGGAGTATCGGAGGAATTTGTATTCCGTGGGTTGCTTCTGAATGCGACCTATCAGGAGGATAAGCCATACCTCACAATCGGCATCAATGCAGGATTATTTCTGCTGATACATTTCCCTATCTGGATTTATAACGGAATTTTTGTCAGCATTTTCACAAGTTTCAGCTTCACTTCCATTTTAATATTGAGTGTGCTGTTCAGCTGGTCTTTTCTGGAGTGTAAAAATATCTGGATACCTGTTGTGATTCATATGCTGTATGATATGCTGATTACAATTTTGGCATGAGAAAAGCCCCCGTTTGGGGGCTTTTTTGGTTGCGCTATGTACATTTCAAAACAAACTGTTCTGTAATCGTTATAGTGCAATATGTGCTAAAAGTCAATACTATCACCGAAATTTTGTAAAATAAGTATAACAAAAGCCATAACAAAGAGGTGATAATTTATGCAATATACACGAATCAGGAATTTGCGAGAGGATAAGGATTTAACACAGCAACATATGGCTGAATATTTGCACTGCTCACAGCGATGTTACAGCAACTATGAAACCGGAACACGGGACATCCCCACTGAAATTCTTGTTAAAATTGCGGATTTCCACAACGTTTCCGTCGATTATCTTTTAGAGCGCACAGATAAAAAAGAAGTCAATAAATAAAGGCAGACCGCACATAAAGTACGAACTGCCTTTATTATCTTCATGATACTATTTCAATTGATTACATCGCCATGTTTCCCATGTCAGTGGGCATTCCGTTTGAGATGCTTTCAGGGTTGAGTTCTTCCTCAGTGGTGAAGCCCATTGCAAGCATTTTCGCCCTCATGCAGGTGTAAAATTCCGCCATGGTTGCCCGATAGTAAGGCATCACAAAAACCATGCCTACCGTAAAACACAATGCTCCCAGAATCCACCAGCCAATAAATGACACTTCCAGAATGAAACATTTCCATTTTTCGCCGTTCATGGTCTGTCTGGAAATTGCAAAAGCTCGTTCTTTGGGAAGATTAGGATTTTCCGCCAACAGGTACGGAATGAGAAGATATTCATACCGCTTCACAAATCCCGGAATCACCAAAGCCAACGCCCAAAGGAATGTATACAGCCATCTGAAAAACATCACCTTCATGACCGGACCATAATGACCGCTTGTAAAATAATGGAAAAATCGCCCGATATCCACTTCTCCCTGACGGCTTTTACAATAGAAACTGCACATTCCGCATTCTGTCAGATTTGTAATAAAAATCGTTACAACAATTACAATTGCCCATGAGATAACTGCTACTGTGGCAATCCAGCGGTAAATCGGCATGAATGCATCCAGAATCTGGGGAAGATGTTTTTCGATTTCCAGCTCTGACATCTGGGAAAATTCTTCCACCAGTTCAATCCATCTTTCAATATCCTTGATAGAAACATTGATGGAAACGGAAACAGCTCCCCTTGCAATGATATTTGGAAGATACAGCATAATGATGTACATGATTGAGATTCCGAATGCCGTCCAGTAATTGGGTTTGAGCGATTTCCATGCATTCTGTTTCAATAAACTATTCGTCCACATAAAATTCCCCCTTTCTATTATTATTGTAAATCATATTTACAATTTTGTCAAGTAGTTTGCACGAAATTTTTGAATTCTGGATATTTTTCAAGGGAAAATACATATTTTTTGTAAATTTTTTCAGAAATGCTTGCAATTTGAAATGAAATGCTGTATAATAGTAATGGTGGGCTTACCGCCCATAATGTAAAAATCAGGAGGTCATTTATTATGGCATTAGTATCTGCTAAGGACATGCTGAACAAGGCTCGTGCTGGTAAGTACGCAGTTGGACAGTTCAACATCAACAATCTCGAATGGACAAAGGCAATTCTGCTGACCGCTCAGGAGTTGCAGTCTCCTGTTATCCTCGGTGTATCTGAGGGCGCAGGCAAGTATATGTGCGGTTACAAGACCGTTGTTGGCATGGTAAACGGCATGATTGAGGAACTCGGCATTACTGTTCCAGTTGCTCTGCATCTCGACCACGGCACATTTGAAGGCGCAAAGGCTTGCATCAAGGCTGGTTTCTCTTCCATCATGTTTGACGGTTCTCACCTGCCTTTTGATGAAAACCTCGCTAAGACAACCGCTCTGGTAAACACCTGCGACGTACTGGGCATTTCTCTGGAAGCTGAAGTTGGTGCAATCGGTGGCGAAGAAGACGGCGTTATCGGCAAGGGCGAATGCGCTGACCCTGAAGAATGCAAGACCATTGCTGACCTGAATGTCACCATGCTGGCTGCTGGTATCGGCAATATTCACGGCGCATATCCCGAAAACTGGGAAGGTCTGAGCTTTGAAACTCTGGATGCTATCAACAAGAGAGTCAACGAAGGCAGAGAAACTCCCATGCCTCTGGTTCTGCACGGCGGTACAGGTATTCCTGATGACCAGATTAAGAAGGCTATTTCCCTCGGCGTTGCTAAGATTAACGTAAACACTGAATGCCAGTGGGCTTTCCAAGAGGCTACTCGTGCTTACATTGAAGCAGGCAAGGACAAGCAGGGCAAGGGCTTTGACCCCAGAAAGCTCCTTGCACCCGGTTTCGAAGCTATCAAGGCTAAGGTTAAGGAAAAGATGGAACTGTTCGGCTCTGTTGGCAAAGCTAACGACTAATTTCGCATTGCATCAGCCCTCACTGATTTCAGTGGGGGCTTTTTCTTGACATATATCGGAAAAACACACGCTTGACAAGTCCCCCCTTTTGTGCTATAATAAAAACAACATCATGAAAAAGGGAGGGCATCAAAATGAAATTGTTCTATCTCCTTGCAGGGGGCGCAGTCCTCACCGCAATTGCAACACCCTATCTTTTAAAAGCTGGTACAGAAAAAGTCAAGGAAACTCTTGAAAACTTAGAGTATGACCCGCAAACCCGAACCATCCGCCGAAAAGATGAAAATGTCATTATCTTAGAAGAAAAAGATTATCATATTGAACACCTTGACGATTGATGCCAAATTTGTCTTTAATCAGGAAAGCCCCCCAATGGGGGCTTTTTCACGTAAAAAGCCGATTTTGTCAGGAAATATTTGTCAAAAACATCAATTTTTCGTTTGTTCATAAAATGTTATTGAAATCGAGGGCATTTCTTGTTATAATGGTAGCAACATCTGAAAGGAGTGGTAATATGAAATTACATCAAATTGCCGTTGCTTGTCTGGCAGTGTGTCTGATGGGTTCGGCTGTGCCGTTGGCAGATATAGGGGAAATTCCGGCAATTGTCGCAAAGGCGGAGGAACTTTCCGGAACTTGCGGAACAGATGCTTCTTGGAATTTTGATTCTGAAACAGGGGTGCTGACCATTTCAGGAACTGGGGAAGTAGATAATTCCCTTTGGACAAGTAATCCCAGTATGAGAGGACTTATTAAGCAGATAGTGATTGAAGAAGGAATTACCAATCTCAAAGATGGGGTATTCGCTGGTTGTGTCAATATGACTGATGTTACGATTCCCCAGACTTTGACAAATCTTGGAAGTGGTATATTTTCTTCATGTTATCAATTGACCTCCATTGAATTTCCGGATAATATCACAAGCATTGGGGACGGAGCATTTTATCAATGCGGAGCATTGACACATGTCAAGCTTCCTGCCAGATTAGAGCAAATTAACGCAGGCGTTTTTTCGATGTGTTCTGCTTTGACTTCCGTCGAAATTCCAGAGGGTGTGAAGATTATCGGAGGCAGTGCATTCAGTGACTGTAATTCCCTTGCTTCTGTAAACATTCCAGAAAGTGTGACAACCATTGATAGTGGTGCATTCAACAATTGCAGAGCGTTAAAGGAAATTCAGCTCCCTGCGGGGCTTAACAGCATTGGAAGCGGAGCATTTTATGGATGTGCCGGATTAACTTCACTCAACATTCACGAAGGAATTACCAATATGGGAATTTCTTGTTTTGCAGGCTGTACCTCTCTTTCGTCAGTTGTCTTTCCGGCTGGAATGACAACAATCGAAGAATCCGCTTTTTCGGGTTGTTCCTCACTTGCTTCCGTTACCATTCCGGATAGTGTAATAAGCATCAAGGCTGGTGCATTTGCGAACTGTTTCAGTATCAGGAATGTTTTTTATGGCGGTTCTGTAAGAACTTGGAATTTGATAGATATTGGCTCAGAAAATGAAAAGCTCACAAATGCAACTCTTCATTTTTCTTCTATGGAAGCTTTGGTTTCAGGCGATGTCAATTATGATGGAAACCTGACTGTTTCTGACTTGGTTCAGGTAGCACAGAGTCTTTACAGGAGACACCCTCTCCCCAGACATTGTGACATGAATGGTGATAATAATGTCAACGTCATTGACTTTGCTTTACTGAAGAAGGCTCTTCTCGACAAATAACCCAATTAGAAAAAGCCCCCGATTTCAGGGGCTTTTTCGATGCAAATTAGAGATTGAACATGATATTATTGAGAATGCTTTCCAGTTTTTCCTGACTGCCGGAAGAAAGGGAAGCGGTCACTTCACCCTTTTCAAGAGCATATTTCTCAAGGGCTTCCATGGTAACTTTTCCATTGATGATGTCCGCACCGATGCCGGAATTCCAGCTAGCATAGCGGTTAGCAACGAAATTGTCAATTCTGCCGTCAGTAATCATCTTGTCAGCGATACGCAGACCAAGTGCAAATGTATCCATACCGGCGATATAGCTATAGAAAATATCTTCCGGAGTGAACGAGCCACGGCGAGCCTTAGAGTCAAAATTCAGACCGCCATTGGTGAAACCGCCAGCTTTCAGAACTTCATACATGCACAAAGCAGCATCATAAATATTTGTCGGGAACTGGTCAGTATCCCATCCAAGGAGTGTGTCACCCTGATTAGCGTCAATTGAACCAAACATACCGTTGACTCTTGCCACTCTCAGTTCGTGCTGGAAAGTATGCTGTGCAAGGGTAGCGTGGTTAGCTTCAATATTCAGCTTGAAATCATCCTGCAAGCCGTACTTGTTCAGGAAACCGATAACAGTAGCGGAATCAAAGTCATACTGATGTTTCGTGGGTTCTTTCGGCTTAGGTTCAACGTAGAAATCACCGGTAAAGCCAATCTTGCGCCCATAATCTTTGGCGAGGGTCATCAGGCGAGCCATGTTGTCCAGTTCGAGACCCATATTGGTATTGAGAAGAGTTTCATAGCCTTCACGACCGCCCCAGAATACATAGCCATTACCGCCAAGTTTCACAGTAGCTTCGATAGCCTTTTTAATCTGTGCTGCAGCATAAGCGAACACGTCCGCACTGGGGGAAGTCCCTGCACCGTGCATATATCTCGGATGGTCAAAGCATTTCGCAGTACCCCAAAGGAGCTTTTTAGTGGGGTCAGCTTTCTGTCTTTCGGCGATATAGTCAACCACTTTGTCAAGCTGTGCATTGGTTTCTGCAAGAGTGCCATATTCCGGAGACAAATCACGGTCATGGAAACAATAGTACTCAATGGAAAGTTTATCCATGATTTCGAAAGCAGCATCAACCTTTGCAATAGCACGAGCCTCAGGGTCAGCCTGTCCCCAAGTCTTGTCAGCAGTGCCGACACCAAACATATCTGTTCCGTCACCGCCCATGGTGTGCCACCAAGAAAGCGCAAACTTGAGCTGTTCCTTCATGGGCTTGCCTGCAACAACTTCGTCAGGGTTGTAGTACTTGAAAGACAGCGGATTGTCCGAGCCTTTGCCCTCATAAGGAATTTTGCCGATGGTTTTGAAAAATTCGCTCATAACGAACCTCCTGAATATAAAATTTTCTGTTTCCGGAAATAGATTCCAGAAAGAACAGTTTCAAAAATAAGTGAAATACCATTTACTGTGGCTGATAGTCGCTGAACAAATTTAATGAAAGTAATTGATAGGAATGTCCAGCAATTCCCTGTTCATATTCACTTTGACTGATATTGGTATTGGCAATATTTTCAGAATAGGCAGTTGCAGAATGAAGAAACTACAAAAGCAAGAAGGAACAAAATAAGAAATTTATTTTTCATATCGGAATCCCTTTCCTAATTACCATAACCCTAATTCACGTTTGTCAAGGGCGAAATATTCTTCCAGAATAGCAATATAATAGCGGAATACAACCTTTCCGTTATAATATAATACGTCACCTTCTTCGGGAACGCCCAATCTTGCAAGTTCCTCATCTGTGAGACTGGAAAGTCGGATGGTTCGGAGGTCTTCCACACTGACACCACAAATATTTTTAGTATTAGGACCCATTCCGTCCAGTGCGAGTTCTGTTGCATCAGTTTCCAGCTCTTTACGCATTTCAGCAGTCAAGGGAATAATCACACCATGATAAGCCTCACCGCTCATAGTTTGTTCTGAACCGTCGCTGAAAGTAACCTTGTAAGCATCTCTTCCAAGAATCGCCATTTGTTTTTCTGAAAGAGTAACCTCAATGTTGTTGGAAATCTTTTTCAAATCTTTGGAAATATCTGCACGTTTTTCCGTTTTCCACTCAATTGTGACATTGGGTTGCATGGGACGTTCAATCATAACATCACGTTCCAGCCCCTTAATCTGAAACAGCACAAGGGTGAAATCTTTGTCCATGGCATTGGGTTCAATGGTAACTTTGGTACTACCATTTGAACTGTCTACCGTTTCATTGACGGTACAGCGGTACAGACCAGACGGCGAATTTCCTGAAAGAATTGTTGTTGTAACGGTGGACGGTGCAAACATGGACGTGACAACAAAATATATCAGTGATGCCACCAGATAAATCAATAATATCAATGTCCCCCAGACGGTCTTTCCGGTTTCCCCCATCCCCGAAAAGAAGAAGATGACCAACGCCACAACAAGGGGCGGTACTAAAATATTCCATTGCCCGAAATACATCAGAATCGGCAGAACCATTGCCGGAAGGAGGAAAATACTGGATAACTTTGTAAAAAACTGTTCCCTCGTGTAAAGCATGATTATCAGCATAATCACAGAAACCGCTGTCACCATAGTAGTCGCCTGCTGGGGTTGAGTAACCACCATGTTGTAGTAAATAGAAAAATACGCAAAAAATCCCACAAATGCACAATATACCAGACTCAGCAGGGAAATGACCCGCTTCGTCCACTTATTGCTAAAAAATTTCATCATACCTTCGTTCTCTCCTAATTTTTAGCAGATTGGTGCAGAATGCACCCACCTGAATGTTTTCTTTTTGATACGTACCCTTATATTATATCATTTTTTGTCGCAGTTGGCAAGTAGTTTCTGAAAAATATTTCATGAATTTTTCCAAAATATCTTCGAAAAAAATATTTAAAAAAACACTTGACAAAATTGATGAAATATGTTATAATGAACTCGTTAATAATATAAATCCTTTGAACAGAAGCAAGTAATCTGCAAAACAGTGTCACAGAGAGCCGGCGGTGGTGAAAATCCGGTACATATGCTGTCAGGTGAATGGGTCTGTGAGGAGCAACGGAGAACACATTTTTCGTGCAAGTATCCTGCGCCGGATTCCCCACGTTATCGGGGTAGGATATGTTAGTATCCGAAAAGAGGAGCATCGAGTCCCTTTCGGGGGTGATGTGCTCGAATCAGGGTGGCACAACGGAGTCAATTCGTCCCTTAGTATGGGGGGAATTGGCTTTTATTTTTTTATTCAGGAGGTTGACAAGACATGTTATATCCATCATTGGAAGAAGTGCAGAAGCTGGCAGAAACATATAATACCATTCCGGTATTTTTCACTATTCCGGCAGACCATCGTACTCCGGTCAGCATCTTTTCCGCACTTTCCGCAAAAGAAGAAAACGCTTTTCTGCTCGAAAGCGTAAACAACGGAACACAATGGGACAGATATTCCTTTATTGGTTTTCATCCCGAACGGGAACTCAGAGCAAACGGCGCACAGCTCCAGATTATTGAAAATGGTGACAGTCAGACCTTCACACAGGAAAAGCCCTTTCAATATCTTCAGACCCTGCTTGACAAGGTGAATTCCCCGAAAATGGAAGATTACCCCTATTTTTCAGGCGGTATGATTGGCTATTTCGCTTATGACTCTGTACGCTATACAGAAAAAGGACTGACTGACATTCCGGAAGATGATATTGGAATGCCGGATTTGCATTTATTTGAATATCGTGAACTGGTTGCATATGACCATCTGAATTCAAATGCCATTGTGATTGTGAACATCCGCACGGATGAGGACATTGCAGAACAATATCAGAAAGCTGAATTCCGTGCTGCTGAAATCGCTGCAAAAATTGACCAGTATCACTGTAGAGGTCAGTTCCGTGATGATGAACCGCCTGTACAGGTTAATTCCAACATGACAAAAGAAGAATTCATGGATATTGTGAAAAAGGCGAAAGAATACATCAAAGCCGGAGATATTTTCCAAGTGGTATTGTCTCAGCGTTTCGAGGTGGATAATCCGCCGGATAGTTTCGAGGTTTACCGCCGTCTGAGAGCGACAAACCCCTCTCCATATCTGTATTACTTCAAAACGAAAGAATATGAGATTTCCGGCGCATCTCCCGAACTGCTTGTCAAGGTCAATGATGGCATTGCATCCACAAGACCCATTGCAGGCACTCGCCCCAGAGGTGCAGACCATGTCGAAGATATCGCCCTTGAAAAGTCCTTGCTTGCAGACGAAAAGGAACGTGCAGAACATACCATGCTTGTTGACCTTGGCAGAAATGACCTCGGAAAAGTCAGTGAATATGGTTCAGTGCAGGTCACTGATTTTATGAGGGTGGAGCGTTATTCTAAAGTCATGCATCTGGTGTCAGATGTACAGGGGAAACTTCGTCAGGATATGAAGCCCATGGACGCATTACAAGCAGTTCTCCCTGCTGGTACGCTTTCCGGTGCGCCAAAGGTCAGAGCCATGGAAATTATTGACGAACTCGAAAATAAAAAGCGGGGGCTTTATGGCGGAACGGTTGGCTATTTTGGCTATAACGGCGATATGAATACCTGCATTGCAATCCGTACCATTCTTTATAGAAACGGAAAGGCTTATGTTCAGGCAGGTGCTGGAATTGTTGCCGATTCTGACCCCGAAAAAGAATTCGCAGAAACAACCCATAAGGCTGGCGCAATGCTCAACGCTCTCAAGGAGGCTAGAAAATGATTCTGGTAATTGATAATTACGATTCTTTCACCTACAATCTGGTGCAGGAAATCGGTAAAATGTACCCTGATATTCTGGTAAAGAGAAATGACGAAATCACCATTGACGAAATCAAAGAATTAAATCCGTCTGCAATTGTCATTTCCCCCGGTCCTGCTTATCCGTCAACGGCTGGAATTTCTATCGAAACAGTCAAAATATTCAGCGGAAATATCCCGATTTTAGGTGTTTGCTTAGGACATCAGGCAATTGTGGAAGCATTCGGGGGGAAAATTATTCCGGCTCGTCAGCTGATGCACGGCAAAAGCAGTATGATTAAATTCGAAGAAAAGCACCCCCTCTCAAAGGGCTTACCTCATCCGATGCAGGTAGGACGGTATCATTCTCTGATTGCAGACGAAAGCACATTGCCCGATTGTTTGTATGTAACAGCCCTTGACGAAAACGGTCAGATTATGGGAATTTCCCACAAGGAACACAAAACCTATGGTGTGCAGTTCCATCCGGAATCAGTCCTGACACCGGACGGCAGGAGACTTCTTCATAATTTCTTAGCCATTGCCGGACTGGTTGAACCTGAACCAGAAAAGAGACCTGCTGACCTGAAACCCTATTACAGCAAGCTCATGAACCGTGAGAACCTCACCGCACAGGAAGCAGAAGACTGCATGAATATCCTCATGGGCGGTGAAGCAAATCAGTTGCAGATTACTGCTGTTTTGATGGCACTTGCTACCAAAGGCGAAACTCCTGAAGAAATCGCCGGATTCGCTAAGGGTATGAGAGCCAAAGCCGCACTTGTTCCCGATTGCACAGAAACCATTGATATTGTGGGTACTGGCGGAGATAAGGCATTTACATTCAATATTTCGACTACTTCCGCATTTGTTGCAGCGGCAGCTGGTGCAAAAGTCGCAAAGCACGGAAACAGAAGCGTTTCCAGCAAGAGCGGTGCAGCGGATGTATTGGAAGCATTGGGCGTGAAAATCGCCACAAAGCCATTACAGGCAAAGGCTTGTATTGAAAATGTCGGCTTGTCGTTCCTGTTTGCACAGAGTTATCATGCAAGTATGCGTTTTGTAGGACCTGTTCGTAGACAATTGGGAGTCCGGACAGTATTCAATATTTTAGGACCTCTCACCAATCCGGCAAAGGCTGATTATATTGTGTTAGGTGTCTATGAAAAGTCGTTGACAGAAATCATGGCACAAGTATTACAGCAAGTCGGCATTAAAAGAGCTATGGTAGTATTTGGAAATGATGTCATGGACGAAATCACTGTTTCAGATGCAACCACCGTGACAGAGGTCAACGGCGAAAATCTTAAAACTTACGAAATCAAACCGGAAGATTTTGGTTTAAATCGTTATGATAAATCCGAAATTGTCGGCGGTACTCCTTCGGAAAATGCCAATATCACAAGAGGCATTCTTTCTGGAGAAATCACAGGCGCAAAGCGTGATATTGTCTTGATGAATGCCGGAGCTGTTCTCTATACTTACGGCATTACAGAAACCCTTGCAGACGGTGTGAAACTTGCACAGGAGACAATCGACAGCGGTAAAGCCCTCGCCAAACTGGACGAATTTGTCAAGTTTACCAATGAATTGGAGTAATACCATGATTCTGGATGAAATTTGTAAACAGCGTGAAATACAACTGGAAAGGGAAATGCAGAATATTTCCCTTTCCGAAATGCAGAAAAAAGCCGCTCACGCTCCTGATAAAGCCGGATTTATTGAAGCACTGCGGAAACAAGGCTTATCCTGCATTTGTGAAGTGAAAAAAGCATCCCCTTCCAAAGGCTTGATTCGTCCCGACTTTCACCCTGTTGAACTGGCGAAAGAATACGAAACAGCCGGAGCGGATTGTATTTCATGCCTGACCGAAGAACACTATTTTCAGGGAAGCAGTGAATATTTGAAGGCAATCGCTCAAAATGTCACAATTCCCATTTTAAGGAAAGATTTTGTGATTCACGAATATCAGATTTATGAAGCGAAAGCAATTGGAGCATCCGCCATTCTGTTGATTGCATCTGTGCTGGATGATGAGCGAATGAAGCAATTTTTTGAATTGGCGCATCATATCGGGCTTGATTGTCTGGTAGAGGTTCACACGGTGGAAGAAGTCAAGCGTGTTCAGGTGCTCAAACCTCAATTATTGGGCGTGAATAACAGAAACCTCAAAACGTTTGAAGTCAATCTGCACCATACCGCTGAACTTTCCGGAATGCGCACACAAAATCAATTGTTCGTATCAGAAAGCGGTATCAAAAACAATGCCGACATGAAAACCGTTCAGGCGAACGGTGCAAATGCTGTCCTGATTGGGGAAACGCTCATGAGAAGCGATAATATCACCGCAACTCTTCACCAACTCAGGGAGGGCACACAATGAGTATTGCACTCAAAATCTGCGGAAATCGTCGTGTACAGGATGTGCAGTATCTGAATCAGTACAAGCCCGATTATGCCGGATTTATTCTTTCCGGCGGATTTGGCAGGAGTATTGTCATGGGGACATTTTATGAATTGAAATCCTACCTTGACAACAATATCCAGACTGTCGGAGTTTTCGTAAATGAACCGCTTGACGAAATTATCAAATATGCCTATCATGAGGAATTGAATGTGATTCAATTGCACGGAGAGGAAGACAAAATCTATATTCAGGCATTGCGTGAAGTCTTTCAAGGCGAAATCTGGAAAGCCGTCAGAGTTCGCACGGCGGAGGACATTGCCAACGCTGACAAATTGCCTGTTGATAGATTGGTATTAGACAGCTTTTCCGCCATTAGTCAAGGAGGTACAGGAACGCTTGCACCGTGGGACATTATCACAAACAACCGCCCCACAAAGCCCTTTTTCTTGGCTGGCGGAATTTCTGCGGAAAATGCCGTTGATGCTGTCAAAGCCGTGAACCCTTTCGGAATTGACGTTTCCAGCAGCGTGGAAACTGATAAATGCAAAGACCCTGAAAAAATCAGGGTATTGACCGAAACAATCAAAAATTTTCAGAAAGAAGGATAACTATGGAAAAAATCGGAAGATTTGGCGAGTTCGGGGGGCAGTACGTCCCTGAAACCGTCATGAATGCAGTCTCTGAACTGCTGGAAGCCTACGAACATTACAAGAATGACCCTGTATTCATTCAGGAATTGCATGACCTTTACAGAAATTATGCATTCCGTCCGTCACTGCTTTACTATGCAGACAAAATGACAAAAGACCTCGGCGGAGCGAAAATTTATATCAAGCGTGAAGACTTGAACCACACAGGCTCTCACAAAATCAATAACGCATTAGGTCAGGTATTGCTTGCGAAGCACATGGGGAAAAAGCGTGTTATCGCTGAAACTGGTGCAGGTCAGCACGGTGTTGCTACTGCCACAGTTTGCGCATATTTCGACTTGGAATGTGAAGTCTATATGGGGCGTGAAGACATGGAGAGACAGGCTCTCAACGTCTACAGAATGGAGCTGTTAGGCGCAAAGGTAACAGGAGTTGACTCCGGCACAGCTACCCTGAAAGATGCCATCAACGAGGCTATGCGTGACTGGGCTACCAACATTGAGACAACATTCTATTGTATTGGTTCTGTGATGGGTCCTCACCCATACCCTACCATGGTTCGTGATTTCCAGAAAATCATTGGTGAAGAAGCCAAAAAACAGATTATGGAAGCAGAGGGAAAACTCCCTGATTGTGTCGTTGCCTGTGTTGGTGGTGGTTCAAATGCAATGGGGATTTTCTATGACTTCATTCCAGATACAAGTGTGAGACTGGTCGGCGCAGAAGCCGCCGGACGTGGCATTGATACCCCTGACCATGCAGCAACCATTTCCAAAGGCGACTTGGGAATTTTCCACGGCATGAAATCCATTTTCCTCCAGAATGACGAGGGGCAAATTGCACCAGTATTCTCTATTTCCGCTGGTCTGGATTACCCCGGAATTGGTCCTGAACATGCATGGTTGCATAGTACCGGTCGTGCGGATTATGTGGCTATCACGGACGAAGAAGCTGTTCAGGCGTTTGAATACCTCTCTAAGGTAGAGGGCATTATTCCGGCGGTTGAGTCCGCTCATGCCGTTGCAGCCGCAAGAAAAATTGCACCCACAATGCGCCCTGACCAGATTATGATTATCAATCTTTCTGGTCGTGGTGATAAGGACGTACAGCAGATTGCAAGATACAGAGGAGTGAATATCAATGGCTAACAGAATTGATGAAAAGTTTGCAGAACTGAAAGCCCAGAATAAAAAGGCTTTAATTACTTATATTGTCGCTGGTGACGGCGGTTATGAACTCACAGAAAAAGCCGTTTTGGCTATGGAACAGGCAGGAGTTGACATCATTGAAATTGGTGTGCCGTTCTCTGACCCCATCGCAGAAGGCGGTACAATCCAGATGGCAAGTCAGAGAGCCTTACAGCGTGGAACAACATTAAAGGGCGTCTTTGAAATGGTGGCTCGTTTGAGAGAAAAAACGAATATACCCCTTTTGCTGATGCTGTATGCAAATACGATTTTCCGTTCTCCTGATTTCTTTGACAAGTGCAAAGAGGTGGGAATTGACGGTGTTATCGTGCCGGATTTGCCTTTTGAAGAGCATGACGAATTCAAGGCTTCTGCGGATGCGAACGGAATTTATAATATTTCCCTCGTGACCCCTGTCAGCCATGACAGAATTAAGAAAATCGCAGAAGTGGCACAAGGTTTCCTGTATTGTGTATCGTCTGTCGGTGTAACTGGTGTTCGTGACAAGTTCAGCACGGATTTTGACAAATTCTTTGGAGAAATTGCAGAATCTGCAAAAATTCCCTATTGTGTGGGCTTTGGCATCCGTGACGGCGAAACAGCGCATAAAATCTCACGTCATTGTAATGGTGTCATTGTAGGCAGTGCCATTGTCAACAAGGTGGCAGAGTTCGGACAGGATGCTGTACCGGAAATTACAAAAATCTGTCGGGAACTCCGTGCAGGGCTGGACAGCTGATTATTTCGGATATTTCCCGAAAATTGCATCAAAATCAAAAACCGCTGTACCAAAATACAGCGGTTTTTATGAATTGCGTCCCACCTATTGACAAAAAT
>AUXO015766916.1_pt1 | contig 22522 bp, 22 predicted proteins | sample 768731 | NCBI WGS metagenome assembly AUXO01 (sample SAMN02715735, study PRJNA202380) | gut metagenome | biome: sheep rumen | host: Ovis aries | place: New Zealand: Palmerston North | reverse complement strand
TTTGATTTTTCAGTTAAGTATACAAAGTGATATCCATTTTCTTCACACCATTTTTTAGCCGCTATTCTCTTACAAGAGTTCTTAATACAACATTCCATTAAGTAATTATAGTTTTTTATTGATTTTACAGTTCTTCTTTTTGGAGGTTCTGGTTCTTTTAATTGATTAGATGGTTTGCACTCAACTATATATTTTAGTATTCTTCCGTCTTGCTTCTTGTACGAAAAATAAAAGTCTGGATAGTATGTATGTATTCTTTGGTCTATGGTATAGAAATATTTTATTGAAACCGGTTCTGATGCCCATTCGATAACATCAATACATGTGTCCAACCATTTCATAAAACGAAGTTCCCATGAACTTCTATAAATGATTTGATTCTTATTTGTTACATATTTTTCTGGATGAATCGGATTATAGTATCCTTGTCTGAATTTTCCGTAAGCAACCGGTTTTAATGATTTTATATCCATAGTTTTGTTATATTTAAGAGTAAATAGTTTTATTAGATATTTATGGATAAAAAATATTTTAATATGGAAAAAAATAAGTTTGCTTTTAGACTGCTTCAAATTTTTGAGATAGATTTAAAACTTCCTTTAAAGGATAAGGGAATCTTTAATTTTTATATTTTTTTAAAAAAAAGTGGGATTGAAAATACTATATCTGAAGATGATTATTGTAAGAAAATTATGAGTTTACATTCCAATGATGTTGTTAATATTTTGATGGAATGCTTTAATTATTGTAAAGAGAAAAAAATTAAAACTAGTGGATTGGAATGTATTTTTAGTATTTTCAATGTTTTCCGTAATTTACGGAATGTGACATTTACATTTATAAATGATGAAAATTATTTTGAATTGTTTGAAAATGCTTTATCTGATTTAGATAATGAAAAAAAGCAAGATTTTTTTAACCAGACTTACACAGTTACAAAGATAGAAATGTATCTGAGTGATTCGTTGGATAAGAATGTTGTTGATTTTTTTAACAATATGTTTATTTTCTATGGGTATATTCCAAATGATTATATGAACAGGAAGTTTTATGTTGATTTTGATTTTGATGATTATGTTAGTTTTATGAATATGGTGCTTTCTAATAATTCTGATTTTATACAAGTAATAGGAGAAGACGGGATTGATTTTTTGACAAGTTTTCCAACGATTGTGACACAACATAAACCAAAAGTAAGACTTATTACAAATTATATTGATTTATAAAAGTTTTGTTATATTTAATTATATGAAAAGATTTACTTTGATAATAGATGGACACAACTTTTTTTTCAGAAGTCTGTGGGGAGTGTTCAAACAAGGAAATACCAAAGTTTTGAACACACAGAAAGACAAAGACGCTTATGAGAAGAAACTGATGCTAGATTTCTGTAATATTGTTAAACAGATGAATCCGATTATCAACGATATAGTATTCGTGAAGGATTCACCACATCCATGGCGAAAAGACTTATTGTTACAAAGAGAATATAAAGGAAATCGTAAGAAAGTTCAAGACAATATTAATAAAGAAAGTTTCGGTGAGGTAACAAATTCTTTTACTGAAACTATAAAGAGTCTTGGAATTAAGGTTTCACAAGTTGAGCATAGTGAGGGTGACGATTTGATTTATGTATGGAGTGAGTCTCTTTTTAAAAATGGAAAGTCGTCTCTAATTTTTTCAACAGATAGGGATTTAACCCAATTGGTTAAATGTGTTGATGGTGTGCAAATAATTCAATATGCTCCATTGACAAACAAGTTATATGTTAGCAAAGAAAGTGATGACTTTATCAAAGATTTGGAAAAAAAGACAAACCTTTCGTCTGAGAATTTGTTTGGTGAAGTTTTTGCAGTTTCCATTGAGAGTGACCCATTTAGAAAGTTTGTATCGAGTGTGAATGTTGAGGTTGTGGAACCAGAGGTCGTTAGATTTACAAAAGTCGTTTCCGGAGACCAGTCTGACAATATCTATCCGGTGTATTATAAACAAGGTGACGGGACAACAAGGTCTAAGGGTATCGGTATCAAAACCACTGAAAAAATATATGATGAATTTGTAAAGAGACTAGGATGTAAGTTCAACTATACAATCTATTCAAACGATGAAGCATTGAAAATACTCTGTAATGTTATATATGATATTGCAAAGATAAAGGATGATAATTTCACAAAGAGGATGCTTTTTGAAAACATCAAGACAAATGCAAAACTTGTCGCTTTGACTGAGGAAAGTATTCCTGATTATATCATTAAAGACATGGATGCAAACATAAATGAAGAGATGTTGAAAAACAATGCTGTTGTTTCAAAGATAACGAAAGAGAAAATATTCTCAAAATCGAGATTCAAAGACTATAAAAGTACCATTCAGATAAACGCTTTAAAAGGTGTTAAGGATGATGGTGATTTATCTTTTATTCACGATTAATTTTTTGTTATATTTAAGACATGGAACTATTCGAAATATTAAATTATTTTTGTCACAGAAATTCTGGTGCAGTATCGAGTGTAGACAAAAGAAAGCACTCGTTTATGTTAAAGAGATTATTCAGTGCTCAATATCCGATTCAGTGTAATCTTGTAAATAATCTTGATTCCGACCCAGAACTTTCCTCAAATCTTGTGGCAATGCTTGCTACAAGATACACGGATTTACCTCCTTTCTTGAAATTGAAAATTTCACAGAAGAAAAAGAAGGATAAGATACTCAGTGAATATGAGGATTGTGTTTTGGAGAAATATATGGAGATAAACGAGATTGGGATGAGAGAATTGGAGGAGGCGTATATGTTTGACGAAGAAACTATTACTAAAACACTTGACCTTATAAAAAAGAATTTTTTTGATAATAATGATTGTGTCATAGTTAAAAAGACAAATAAAAAAGTAACAAAAAATAAAAAAGAGGAAGAAACATTGTTTTAGTTATGGAAATAAGTACAAAATACGATATTGGTGATAAATGTTGGTGTATGGTTAATAATATGCCGGTAGAGATACTCATTGAAAAAATAGAAGTGTTTGTTACGTTACAATCTAGTAGACGCTCTGTAAAATATGTAGGTATTAGGTGTGGTTGTGGGTATAACATAGAGGTGTATGATAAAGATGTGTTTGATACAAAAGATGAACTTATTAACTCTTTGATAAAAAATTTTTAAGAATTATGACATATAATACGACTTTTAATTTGGGTGATATTGTCTATTTTCTTTTGGACAATAAAATTAGAAAAGGGAAAATAGAATCTGTATCATTTACGAAGAGAAAATTGAAAGGAATTTCTTTTAAAGGAGTTTTTTTTAATGATAGAATCATAGAAGAGGAAACTTACAAATTAGCTGGTTATGCAGATTATCATCCTGGTGATTTATACAAAACTTTGGATGAATTGGTCAAATCTTTAAAAGGAAAGTAATAAATTTTTGTTATATTTAATATAGAATTTTTTAATATTTTAAACTATGAGTGAAGAAATCAAAAAAGAAACGACAGAGGTCGAAAAAATTACTAAGGAACAAATAGAAGAGGTTTCTAATCGAATCGAGACTCTTAATCAGAAAAGAAGAGAACTCGAAACAAAACAAAGTGAGTTCGATGTTCATCTTAAAGACCTTGAGAGTATAAAGACTCTTTATGGTGAGACATCTAAACAGTTTGAAGCAAAGAAAGGTGTTGTTGAAATCGCTGATTCTGAACTGAAGAAACTTGAGGATGAGATTACATCTTTGTCTTTTAAACAGTCTGAGTTGAAACCATATCTTGATGCAGCAACTGAGTTGTTTGACAATGAAAGAACAGCACAAGTGTCTCGTGAGTATCATATTAATATTGTTAACAGTAAGACGTTCAATCAACTTCTTGACTTCTGCAACCATTCTATGGTGTGGACTTCCAAGACTGCTCCTGCACTTATGACACTTACAAAGAATCTTGAAGAGAATCGTGGTTTCGTCCGTTCAAAAGATTTTGATGGTGTTATTATGCTACGTTCAGGTAACGTACTTGCATTGCAAGATTTCATGTTGAACAAGATTGAGGGTAAGGGTTGGAATACCGCCAAGGAGTTCCTTTCTTGTTGGGCAAACTGTGGTAAGAACATCGGTGAAACTGTCCGTCAGATTCAGAAGGAGTATGAGACTGCTCGTGAGTATGCAAAGTATTTGCAGAATATTGACACTGAGTTTTCTCAGAGTGAGAATGATATTCCTGAAGAAATGACTACAAAGGAAGAGGTTTCTGCTGAACTTTAATTGTGTGATTGGTGTGTTTTGGTTTTAAACACACCAATCATAAATAACTTGTAGTGTTTAACCAGTGTCGAAAGACACATAAATTTTTTTTAAATGAGTAAAATAAAGACTCAAACTATTGAAATTATAAATCCGGAAAATCCACTTGAATCTAAAAAAGTGGTTGTCCCAATCAACGGACATCAAAAAATTCTTTGTAAAGAACCGTATGTGTTGGATTTGATGAAGATGTATGATACTTCATTTAACTCAGATGATATTAATGTGATTTCATCTTATGACGGTTCTTCATACAAGGGTATTTGTACAGGTGTCGTAAATTCATTTAACGACAATGTTGCAGACATTTCACTTTCCAAAAAACATTCTACAACAATTGACCTTTCGTCAAAGAACACATCTTCCATCAAGGATGAGATGGAGATTGGTAAAACAATTGAAGTTGTAGTAACCAAACATGATGGTAAGATTATCGCCGACGCTGCTTCTAAGAGTGCTCAGTTGGAAAGACTTCGTATTGAACTAATAAAGCAGATTGAAACACCAACTTCAGCATATGTCGGTGTTGTCAAGGATATTGTGTTCAATTCTTCCAAGGTGTTCAACGGATTCATTGTTGATGTCAGTGGTTTGAAGTGTTTCATGCCAGGAAGTGAATCTGATGTTGTACCTCTAGAAGATTATAATACTTTGATTGGTCAGTCAATGTATGTTATGCCTGTTTCTAAAGTGAAAGATAGTATTGTAGTATCACACAAGGAGTTCTTGAATACAAAGAAAGGTGATGTGCTTTATAATCTTGAAAATACGGATAAGGCATCTCTTACGGAAGGTATTGTTTCATCCATCAAACCTTTCGGTGTATTCATCTTAATTGACGAATGTGTCCCTACACTTTTGTCTGTAAGTGAGATGAATGAGGAGACTGAGAATAAATTCAAGAATGGTGAAATCAAAGTTGGTGAATCGATTAAATTCTATGTCGAGAGTGTCGTTAACGACAGGGTTACTATAACTCAGACAAACAGTAAGAGTGAAGGTTGGAACAATTTGAAGGAAGCTGTCGATAAGGATAATAAGTATGTCCTTACATGTGTCATCAAGAATACGTTTGATAACGGTGTTGTGGTTTCTGCTCCAAATTTCAATAATATCACATTCTTTTTGTCAAGAAAAGTTATCGATATGAACAACGTTGAGATTGGTAAGGAAGTACAATTCGGTGTATCGAATGTCGATACTGTGAAAAAGACCGTTAGGATTATTACGGATTAAAAGAGTACTCTTTCTTGTTTTGTTTCAAGGGTGTGGAAATATTCCACACCCTTTTTATATATCATAAATATATTAAAATTAGATATTAAATATGGCATTTCTATCTGGGAAAAATAACAATTTTCGTTTTCATTTTCCAAAAATTTTCGTACCCGATGAAATTGAAGAAAAATATAGACCTATTCTGAAAAGGATACCAGGTATTATGTGTGATACAGTAATAGATTTTATAAATCTTCAAATTAAGTCAGTTGAACTTCAAGTCAATCCACAGAATTATGACCCTATTGTTCAAGTAGATTCCGGAACTCCATACGGTAGAATTTCACGTTCTGATGCATATCCAGACTATCTATTCAGGAAAGAGATGACGATAACATTTGAATTAGACCAATCGTATATTATCTGGAGTATTTTGTGTGATTTGTTCATATACTATTATGAAATCAAGGATAAATATCTTCCAAAACCACCTGGTATGGAAATACTTGATTGCAATAATAAAGTGTTGTATAGAATAAGTTTCGTCAATTTGCTTTTTACTGGTGTGTCAGGTCTTGAATTTGATTTCAGTTCAAATACAATAGACCAGAAAATTATCACTACAAGTTGGGCAGCCAACAAGATAAACATAGAAATGGAACCATCAAGAGTATAAAAAAAAGAACCTCATTTGGGTTCTTTTTTTTTATTTTACAAACTCTTCAAATGTTTTGAATGGTTTTTTTGATTCTGTGAGATTTTTTAGTTTGTATAATGTTGAATCAAGCAAACTTAAAAGTGTGTCAATTTCGGACATTATTTCAGATGACGATACAATGTCACCAAACATATTTCTACCATTCTGTACAAAATCTCTAAGTTCTGACAGATATAGTATATCTTCTTTTCCATTGTCGAATATACGGTTTCCATATTCAAGTATCACATCGAATTTACCTTGATAACTCTCAATGATTCTGTCTATTATTTCTTGTGCATCTTCATAATACTCTTCAAGAATAACATGTTCAGAATGCTTTCTTGATTTGAGATGGTATCTCCAAGTAATTGGAATACTTTCTATAAGTGTTCCAAAAAATTCACCAATGGTTAAATTTTTTTCCGTGTAACAATCACAAGTTGGACAATCACAAGTTGGGGTATCACAAGTTGGGGTATCACAAGTTGGACAATCACAAGGTAATGCACCTTCACAACCTTCTGGTGATTCTGGAATCACAATGTCATTTGGTTCAACTGATGGAACTACTTCTGTTGTTTCTGGTTCTGTTACCATAATTGGTGTTTCATCTTCTCTTTTATTAAAAATAATATCTTCCATATTTTTTTATTTTGTTTATTTTATTCATCGTCTATTGTCATCGATGTACTTAGTCGTGCAAGATTCTGATAAAACATTGCATCTCTTTGTTCGTTTTCTTTTACAGATGCATCGTAGTCTTCTTTGAATAACTTGTATAACTTATAGTTTGCATCTTTATCGACTATGATGATATTTCTCTTTGTACTATATTTATTACCGTTAGTGTCTTCCAATGAGAGTTCAATCATGTAGTCACCTTCCTTTTTCAAAAGAAGTGTAAAGTATCTTCCTTCATGTTCAACGGATTCTCCCCTTGTGAGGTTTGTGAGTTTCCATTTTGGATTGACAACACTTGTTATTTTTGACTCATCAAATCCTAACAAGAACCATGTGTATGGTTTTACATCCACTGCATTTTTAATGTATCTTGCACTTTCAATATTTAATTCTGGATTAAGTGAAGTTATGTCATAATTTAGATTGTCTAGTAGATACCAACTTTCATTGATATAACCACCACCATACGGACCAGAATTGATAGTATATCTTAAACCATCATCATCTATACCATACAATGGCATCGATTTATCTCTGTCTGTCTCATAAAGTCTTTCAGTGAGTGCAAAGTTCGACATATCGGTTAGTCTTCTACGAATGAAGTCGATGTAGTCGTTTGTAATATCACTGTCACTACCATCAACTACTTCTATGTCATAAGATTTAAAATCATATTGTAAATCTTCAGGAAGACTTCTTGCATCATAGTAAAAACCACGTATGTCAAGATTATATGGTTCTACCTTTATTGCTTTCTCAAAAATATATTTTACGGTTCCATCATCGTTTTTGAATGTCATTTCTACATCATAATATCCAACAAATGGAAGTTCAACTAGTATCTTTCTGAAATCGTATATACTTTGAAAATTGGTGTCGAATGTGAAATCACGTGCTTCAAATGTGTAATTCACACCAATCTTTTTTAAATCCTCGTCATCTTGGTTTTCGGATGTTTTTACAACCCATCTTATTTCTTCAAATCCATAATATGTGGTGTCTATGTTTCCAAATGTCATTCCGTTTAAATTAGAGTCACCGAATGTGTCCAAAATTTGTCTGAATTTAACTGTGTCGAATGATGTATTTTCGAGGATGACTTTTGCTGATGGTTTTATATCCATTTCATCATCGTGAAAATTTGGTTCAAACTCTATCTCTGGAAGTTCTCCAGACATTACTTTGTTGTAGTATTCTTCATAATAGTCTGTGAGTCCTTTTTTGAAATATTCACTATCACTTTCATCGTCAGATATGTCATTGACGATAGGAATGTTTTCAAATGAATATATATTATTCAATATGTCTGAATCAGAGTCTCCACCTAAATATTCTTCTTCCACTGATTCGATTGGGACATCACCTACATTTGATATTGGAGTTTCCAAATTTATTTTATAGAAATTTGGTTCTATTTCAATATCATAGTATTGTTCTATTGCATATTGTCTGAATTGCCTGTTGTCTGTTATATGTGTTGTACATGTGTTAAATTCAAACCCATCTGGTAAGTTCTCAGTTAAGTCTTCAACATAGTCGAAATGTTCAGAATCAGAATCTACAAAATCAACCTCTTTGATTTTTGGTGTGAATACTTTAGTGCTTGGAAAAATAGATATACTTGGATGATGAAGTCTTTTCTTTTCAAACGTTTTCTCATCATCCGGTGTAACTGCATTGTTTATGACATCTTCTAGTCCAAAATAATAACCTTCTCCAATAATGTCGACTATTCTTGATGATGATGGCATAAATTCTGCATTCAATTTTCTACGGAGGGTGAAAAGTTTAATCAGTACCTCTTCCATAGTAAAGTCGAAATCTTCTTTAACAAGTGGAAGTTCAAGATAGTCGAATTCTTTTGTCGGATGGTTTATAGTATAAACAAGCGATATATTGTTGAGTTTCCTGTAATTTTTGTTTGGAATGGGTATAATTTTACCACTCACGTTTATAGTTTCTTTGTTCGTGAGTTTGTATTTTGACGTTGCAAATATCTTACCGAAGTTTTCACTCTGGAAATCAACGTTTCTCCAATATTCTATTATGTTCAGATTCTCATAACCGAAATATTTGATTACGTTTATGATTGCTTTATATGAACCTATGTATGGGTAAATGTTATGTCCCTCTATCATAAGTTCTTTTCTTTTTTCATTCAATAACTTATAGTCTGGATATATTTCTTTTATGTCTGCATCTTTAAAGATTATTGTATCTTCCGGTTTGATATTGTACCCTAAATTTTTGTTTAGTACTTTAAGACGCTCGTCTTCCTCTATTGTTTCGGCAAAAAATGTTATTCTTGCAATTTTTCTTGAACCATAAGAAATATCCAATGTTCTTTTGAATGTTGTTGCATCAAATTTGGCCGGTGACGAGAATGCAATATGTAAAGGTAGAGACTTTGTCGAAAAATTGTCATCTAACTCCACTTCATATTTGTCAAATGTTTTTACAATCAATGTCTCGAGTTCTGGACCGTTGTTTGGTGTATATTCTAAAGCCGAAGTTTCATAGTCGTGCAAGGCATAGTATGTCGTGTCGAAATCGAACATAAAAAATTCATCAACAAACGTATTCAGTATATCCCACGAAAATGTCAGAGTATTGTCGGACTCATCTTTTTGTGGGAAATAGTAATACTCTTCAATGTCTGAATCAGACCATTCAGTGATTTTTTCCATGATATATATGTTGGTGTTTGAATACAGACCAACACTCACCTTTGGAAAATAGATATTTCCTTCCCATAACTTTAGTGAATTATTCCACTCAAAGTTCAAATTGTATCCACTATTGTCGAAAAATACTAAATTTTTTACATTCATTAGTTTATAAATTTATAATCTTTTGGTACGGCGTAATTGTTATAGTTTCTCAGATATTTAACACTGTTAATTAAATGTGACATTATTTTGTTGAGATACTTGAACATACTTACCATCATTGTGTTTCTTTGGAGATACTTACTTGTATTGTCTTCAAAGAGTGTGTCTTCATATTTGTATCCAAGGTTTTTTAGTTTCCATCTACTTGTATTAATTTGGTCGTAAATAGAATCAAACCCTTTGTATTTAATAATGTTTATATCTGTGTTCTTACTTGTGTCCATATTACTTGTTCAATAATTTTGCAAATCTTTTTTGCATTGTCTGATTATATATTGTGTCATTAACTTCATCGGTGAAGAATATGTTCAACGGACCAAGCTTTCCTGTTTCCGGTGTTTCAGTGTAGTAGTTACCGTTTCTGTCTCTCCAACCACCTTTTGGTATGTAGATGCAGTTTTCTGGTACCATTATGTTTCCGAAACTGTCGAATCCTACTTGTGGGTCTTCACCCGTATTCACATATATTCTTGTATCGACACTTTCGTATCTTAGTGTGTAGTTATTCCATCTTTGTTTGGTTGTTGTGTAGTATCCGTATTTGATGGCGTTCTCGTTTTCTTCTGTTGTGAAGAAAACATCACATGTATCAACTCCTTCAACACCTTCTACAATAGAAATCAAATCCGACAAAGGTATGATGTCCCTTCTGTTTATATTCAAGAAATACTTTCCGAAAATATTTCTGATGTCGGTTCTTATTGCAGTTTTGTTTGCATTTTCGAAATATCTGATAATTACATTGATTGCAAATCTTTTAATAACTGGGTCTACGATATAAACCTCAGATGAAATCAACATTTGACCAGAGTCTTCTATTGCTTGTATAACCGCTGATTTTTCATCATCAGTCAAGAAGTATTCCTTTTCCGGAAGTTGGAAATAGTCTTCTGTTGAAGATAGTTTCTTTTTAATATTGGGAATGAGTCTCAAATAAACAATATTATCATCTTCAAGATTTCCATCATCCTTTGTGTTATAAGCATCTATAAATGAGAACTGATTATACTTTGAAAGAAAACTGACATAGTTTTCTGGTGTTGCTAGAACGAATGACTTACTTGTCTTTGGGGCAATAAGTTTTGTAAATTCTGGGTCTTCATAGTCACAACCCATCGTCGGTGGTGTCACACTCTTTATCAAGAGTACTTCATTCAAATCTACTTCGTTACCCATCTCGTCTATACCAGTGTCCGTAAATTCAAATGTGAGATTGTCTGAATGTGCATTACCAGCATATCCGACCGTCTTGATATATGTGACTTCTATATTTGAACCAGTCTCTGGAATCTTTCCAAAATGTCCGTTTCCGAATATAACTGTCAATCCTACATTTACAGATGACTTTACCATAAAACATTCACAATCTTCATTATATCCGTCGTCAGCAGGCATGTCATATAGACTCTCAACTTTTCTCCATTCTTTACCATTTACTGTGACTGTGACATTATCATTGTCAGTCATATTTTTTACAACTGGGTTAAATGTTTGGAGAGGTGTTCCGTCTGAAATAAATGTTTGGGAATCAATCTCACCTTGAATATAGTTTATATTTATAAAATTGTCTTCAGATTTTGAAATACGGATGTAGTCATTAGGAAGATTTAAAAAATAGTTTGCACTTGTTTCTGCTATTGAAAACTTTGTGAAATTATTAATTGTCAAATAATTTCCTTTAATATAATCAAGTGATGAATTATTCAATTTTATCTGCATTACACCATATGCAGAAGCACCACGATAAGCATCGTGTCCGGTAAGTCTTGCAAGACCATGAATACTCTCGACGTTCTGTGCAGTTGATATATTCAATTCCTCTGCCGAGTGTGTGATGTACGTGAAAATAAGTTCGGCCATATTTGATATTACAATCAACAATTGTCCGAATGGTGATGCCGGCGTGAAAACGTGGGCTGCTTGCTCATATTTTGAAACTAAAAATGTAACTGCCTGTTCAATTAATTCTGACGCTTTAAGTCTTGCTTTCGATAAGAACATAAAATTCTATAATTGATTATATAGTATATTTATGGATGACTATAATAAGAAAAGGTAATTTACACCAAGTATGATGAAATTACCTTATTGTTTATTTTCAAATCTACCACCATGGCGACATTGAAATCCCATTTAATGAAACTGACATCTACATCGACCGTATATGTTCCTTTAAGATAAATGAAAGTATTTATCTGGTTCATAATTATCGACTTTATGACAGATTCGTTGAATGATGTCTCGAATAGATATTGTTCTAGATTGCAACCAAATTCCGGCATCATCAACACATCACCTTTATTTGTGAATAGTAAAAGGTCAACTTGCTGTATTATCACATCTAATTCACTTGTCAATTCCATCACGTCTTTTTTATATCGAGTTTCTCCGTTTGGAATTGAATATATTTCTTTCAACATATTACATTATCTCGTTTACATTTATTTTTTCAACATCATCGTGTATGTCTGCACTATCTACCAAAACAGTTGTGTTTTTCAAGGTACCTCCTTTCATCGTACCACCAAATTTTCCTAGTTTGCCAGTAACTTCACAATCTTTTAATTCTATGTTTCGACTGATAAAACAATCTTTGAATTTTGAGTCTTTGCAGTTTGCATATCCGAATAAGTTACATTCTATGATATTACTATTTGTAATCTTTGTATCATAGATGTCACATTTTCTGATGTTTGAATTTTGTATCTCACTATCGACTATATCTACATCTCTTAAATGGTAACAACCTTTTAGAGTTATGTCTTTAACTTGTAGTTTGGATACATCCGAGTCGTAGTTTATTTCTGCTGTACGGATGTTATTGCAGATAACTATGTCAAATAATTTTTCCTTTATAGATGGAAATATCACATCAATAACAGATTTATCGTCGTTTAAATCTACTGTTATTTTTATTGATTTGAATCTTTCTTTGAAAAGTTCAAAACATCTGAATGATTTTTCATATTCATCGTACTGCTCATTCCAATCATCTATCTTTTTTACTTGCTCATCTGTGAGTTCGTTGTATTTTGTAGAATTATATAGTGTGGATATCGTATGGTTTAATGATTTCAGAATACCTTCCCATTTGTTTCTGTAGTCTATATTCTCACTATATTTAAAAGTTATGATACCGGTATTTACTTTTGAAAAGTCTATTCCGTATATTGAATCATCTTCATCAAGTTGTTTTAGTGATTCTATTTGTTTTTGAACTTTATCTGTACAATCATTGTATGAAGTTGGTTTAATGTCTGTAAGTTTTTTAAATTCACCATTTTGTGTAACATCACCTATATTTTTCAAAATACTGTCTTCATTTAATTCCAAAATAAATTTAACAATATTTAAATTTTTTACTTCACAGAAATCTTCATTGAAACCAATATCGAAATGTATGTATGTGTTTCTTACTTCTTTTATCTCTTTAAGAAGTTCTATAATCTTAGGCATTACATAAACCGCCTCATAATAATTATAGAGGGCGGTTTTTATGATAGAATATTGTCCGTCTTTCATTAAGATAGCCGTACTATTAGTTGGTTCAAGTAACTTATATTCTATATTTGAAAATGAGATTTCTCTATTTAGAACATTTTTCAATTTTTCAATTAATGAATTGTCGTCCATATCGAAAATTGCTCTAAATTCAAAACCGATTAATGAATTTCCTACTATGTTGTCGTTTTGAAACAAATTGTTACTCATAATAAAATATAATATATATTGTATTTATGGTTATAAAAAAAAAGAGACAACTTTTGTTGTCTCTTTAAATGTTGTACATTTCAAAATTGTTACCGTCATCATCTATACAAGTTAGTGAAACTGTACCTTCATACTTTTTGGGGTACAGAATCCTTTTCCCGCCTGCTATTCCGAAGTAAGCTATTTGTGTGCAGAAAGCAAATGCATTTCCGTTTTCTGGTTCATATTTCCAGAAGTTTTTACATAAATCAAACAAGGCGTTTGCTTTACAGTCATCACCATCGTCTTTATTCTCCCAATAGAAACTTCTAGAAACATTCTCAACTATTTTAAAGAACATTTGTCCTAATTTTTCACTTGCAACCTTACTGTCTTTACATTTTAGAATTTCTGTTTTTAGCTCATCGTTGTCCAGGTAGTACTTCTTTGTGTTAGACTTACCCATAGACTAAATTTTATTATATATATAAATATAACAAAACTGGGAATTGTTTTTAATTCCCAGTTTTTATTGTTTTATCTCGAGATTTTTGACCGGTATTATAATACCTTTATCATCTTTCTCGTTTTTCCATACTTTAATTGAAGCATCATCACCTATCTGTCCAAATTCATTTGTCAAAGCAAATACTACATCACCTTCTTTAAGTCCTTCAACTGGAATCTTTACAACCATTTCCATATATCCGTTTTTTAACATTTTCTTTTTGTTAAAGTCCAATTGACTCGGGTCTGAAGGTTCATCTATGAACGATTCACTTAATTTTTTTTTTCGATGTAAGATTCTTGAAGTTCTTTTTCAAATTTACGAATCTCACCTTCGACAAGTTTCAATGCTTCTTTGAGTTGCTCATTGTTGTCAGTTTCTTGGATTGCACTGATGAGTTCTGCTCTCTTTTCTGTCAAAAATGCAAGAGTATCTTTAATTTCGTTTCTTTTTGACTCAATGATTGCTCTTTCTTCACCCTCTTTCTTCAATTGCTCTTCAAGAATAGATGTTGCATCGTATTTAATGAACTCCTTAATAACCTTACATGCCTCTGTTGCAGTTTTGCAAGAAACTAATTCGTTATAGTTGAATGGGAGATTTACTTTATTGACAATGATACCTTCTTCAACATTGATGATACTTACCATAACACCGGCGACATCGTTTCTACTTATTGTTGTGATAGTGTCGATTTCTGTGAGAAGGTCTTTGCTTTCGTAGAACTTGATGAGTTTCTCACAAATTTGAATTGTCTCACGGTCAAAGATACCACATCTCTTCAAAGTTTCGTTCATATCAATAAGACTCATGTCTGAGAAATTCTCTACACCGGTAAGATTGAATTTGTCTGTATCACAATTATATTCGAGAAGCATATTGTTCTTCCCATAGTATACAAAACGATTCTTATCTTCTTCATATTTCATTAAAGAAAGACCCTCGAGTACGTTAAGGTATCTTCTGTCAGTAACCTTTGCTTCTTTGAGTTCTTTTCCATTGAATATATAGTTCTTACCATTCAAGAAGAATACTTTGTTTTCACCATCAACAATACAAGGGGAAATATTTTTACGGATTGAACAGTTGTTGTTCTCATAGATTCTTGTGTCAACTTGACCTTGTTCTTCTTTCTCTTCAGCAATGATTGACATAAGGATTCCCTTTGCATCACCATTCCAAGTATTTTCCATCAAGACATTTTTAAGGGCGAGTCTCTTGTTATCTTCGTCAATCAAAGTGTCAATGAGTGACTCGTATAGATTTTCAAATGCTTTGTTACTTGTATCCTTTGCAATTTTCTTTGCAAATTTTGCTGCAACATAACCCCATTTGTCACCACTGAACGTCTCAAACAAAGACTCACGGAGGTCTGAGACAGGCATAATCCAGTCATATTGTGTCAAATCATAGAACATATTCTCTGCAACAGAATATTTAAGTACTGGATTTACAAGTGTGTCTTCAATATCTTTTCCCTCTTTGATACATTCTTTAAGAATAACCTCGTTATCATTTGAGATATTTAGTTTAGAAAGATTGTTCTCAATGATGGATTGTGCTGTAGCTGCCGAGAATCCGAACTTATCATCGTTCCTCATTTCTTTTAAAGCGTCTATTGCTTTAAGTGTACTTTTGTACAAATTTTCTAACGTCAATTCCATATTGTTATTGTTTTCTTTTACTATCGGACCAACATAAGGTTTATAGACATCTGATTGATGTGAATTGTAATAGTCGATATGAGAATCTATCAATTCGGGAATCATACCCATCTGCCATAAACTCTGTTTAATAACTTCATCTGATTGACCTGTTTTCTTGAAACTTGCAATCAAATTGAGCATATTTTTGTTTAAATTATCCATTTTATAAATTTACTTTAATATATTTATGAAAAATTAGAAACCACCGAATTGGGAGACATCTTTTTTATCATCTTCTTTTGAAGAATCATCCTTTTCGTTCTTTTCTTTTGATTCGTCGTCTTTGTTTTCGTCTTTTGATTCGTCGTCTTCAGAACTATCATCTTCTTCAGAACCATCATCTTCATTTTTTTCATCTGACTTTGATTCGTGGTCGTTATTAGATGAATGGTTATCAGATTTCTTTTCTTCTTTTTCGTCCTTTTTTTCTGTGTCCTTTTCTTCTTTATCTTCTTTATCTTTTAAATTTTCAATATCCTCTGACTGTTTCTCTTCCTCGTCTCTTGTCTTTTTAACATCGTCTGTGATGTCTTTCACCGAATCTTTAAGTTGTTTAATCATATCTTCTATGTTCATCAACCTTTTATCGGTTTTTTCTTTCTTTTCTTCTTTCTCGTCTTTTTTCTTGAAGTCTGCAAACGACAAAGGTTCCCTCTGTGGTTCTGGTTCTGAAATTCCCATCTCATCCTTTACTTCATCTGGAGCGTTATTTATATCCAATGTGTTGATATCTTTTGGTTTGATTGCAGACAGATAATCTGAAAATGTCATGTTTTTACTTTTATGTCCGACTTTTGATTTTTCCGAAATACTATCAACCATGCTATTAAACATTCTGACAACATTTGGTGCCATGACGAGAGATTTGTAATCTTCCGGTTTCTTTGTACGGAAACTTCCAAGAAGTGTTTTGAATATATTACGATATTCTGGATTTTCAGTCAAGAGTTTTTTTGTTGTTTCATTTGAGATTTTATCTAAATCTACTGAAAAATCTATTTCAATACTTTCTTTAACAACATCGTTTGTATCAATATCGAAGTCTTCGAGTTGTGCTTTCTTATACTTGATGTATCTGTTGAACAATATATAGAAAAGTTCTAGATACCTGTCTTCGTTTGAATTGCTCGTAAGTATGATAGAATTTAAATCCTGACCCATCATAAAAATAGTGAAATCGGATAGAAGTACGTCCTTGTTGTCGTTAAATCCCTTTTTGGCTTTGTTTTTGGCGATGAGTCCAGACATATATGGGTCTATGAGTTTAGCCGAGATTGGTTTTGTTATTCCATCATCTGATATGAATTTGAAAATAAATCCGTCGATTGGCGATTCAAATCCATCATCTTGATAGATGGAATGTGTTAGACTTGGGTTCAACAAAGTGATTACAAATCTTGCAAAAGAGTCTTTGTTGTTTGAACCATCTTTAATATAGTCTGTTAATCTTTCTTTCTGATACTCAGAAAGAAATCCTTTAAAAACTGGTTCTTGATAAGCGATATCAAACATTTCTGCCCAACTTCTCAAATCGTCAACGTCGTCAATCTTGGTACCTCCGTTTGTTATAATGCACGAAAGAACCAAGTTGTTTTTCGGTAGTACAGAATAGTTGATGAAACTTGGTTGGTGGTTAGGAAAATATCTGCAAACGAATGTCCAGTTAGCCGGTATTCTGTCTATGATTAGTTTACTCATATTACTCAAGTAAGTCATCCCGTTTGAATAGAACGTAGTCATCACTTTGTCGGCAATGGTTATCTCTTTCTTGTTTGAACCGGAACCTTTATAGAATGTGAGTTTTCTATTCAAGTCCATATCGGACGATTGTTTCTTTTTAAACGATAATGTTGCAGCATTTAATTTCTCGATAACTACAACTTCCTTATTTAAAAGATTGTTTATAAATTCTTGACCTTCTGTGTTCAAGATATTTTGTAGAGTTAACATTATCTTTCTTTTTATGTGTTATAATAGTATTTATGTGGATTTTACTTATCTGGAGAATAGTAAAAACGAACAACTAAATCTTCTTTTATATCTTTTTGTTCCAATTCTTCTTCTGTAAAGGCTTGCATTGGAACTTTATGTGTGTTAGACAATAGTTCTGGTGGTTCTATCCTGTAAGCATATTCAGACACACGGAAAGTTTCCAAGACACCACCAGTTCTCATTCCCATGTTTCCATAGTCATCAGCACGAAACATGACAATACCATTGTTTTCTTTCGGTATCTTTGAGAGCATTTCGTCAATCTCACATAGAAGGAGTCCATGTTCGAACGCCGGTATGAAACTTTTCATTTCCATTGAGAAATTCATTCTGAACTCTTTTTTTTCATTAAGACCGAATTCCGTTGGGATTTCGTTTGAATAATTCTCTTGTACCTCAAATGCACCATCGACATTGCACATCCCCAAATCAACTTTGAAGTAATTTGGATTTTTGTAAATTTTTGAAATGATACATTCGGTTATCTTAAATAACTCTATGTTGTTTGAGCAAACAAGATTGCAGTCGAATGAAAGCTGGACAGGAATCCATTCCACGTTCAAATAACATGTTCTCATCTTTCCATTCGACTCACGTACAATTTTTGTATGGTTATATTTGTTGGTCTGTTCCGCCGTATTGATATTGAGTCCAGAAAGATTTACAATAACACGTGGAAGTCTCTCATAGTCACCAATTGCCATTCCCATGTTTATTGGGTCATAAAAAAATTCATCTTTTAAAAATTTCTCCTGTCCAGTGATGGAATACATACAAGGAACATTTATTTTATTCAACGTATTGTTGTCGACTCTGTTATAATAATAAATTTTTTTGTTTAATTCAGCAAGGAAACATACTATCATATTTCTGATAAATACGTCATCTTTGTTGTATTTGTTATTGTATTCGTTCATTGTTATTCCTCCTCAACGATGTTTTCGTCATCGTCACTGTCATCGGTGTTTAAACCAAGTTTATCTTTTGCAATTTCAATGGTGTCTCTGTCGTCAGGGTCTATCCCCAATACATATTCAATGTCTTCAACCCTGCTTTCTATGTCGTCTAAATCATCACCCAAGACACCTTTTCTTTCTTTGTTCTTTTCTTCCTCTTCTTCATCGAAATCTCCTTCATCTTCGTCTTTTACATTTATATAACCGGTAATCTGTGGGTTATAGTCGGCGACCATGTTTTTTGTGATATAGTTTATGTAATCTAGATTGTTACCATGTAGTTTACTTTGAAGAAGTTCTCTCCAACCCATCGTTCTTTTTGCTCTCGAAGTGTTCAAGAATTTAATAACATCTTTGTCAAAAGACAAACGACGGGCAAGGTCTCTCACAATCTCTCTCACAGATTTTGCCTCATTGACATATTGTTCAAAATCTTTTAGATTATTCATAATTGATAGTGATTTATTCTATTTATATTTATGAATTAAAATAAAAAAGACCGTGATGATTCACGGTCTTTTTTATTATTGAATGTTACATTCAACTTCTCCATTTGCATCAAGTACGGCAAGAAATTTTGTTTCGGCAATTTTTGAGATTCTCCATTCGGCGGTAACTCCGTCCATCTCTTTCTTGACGATTTCGTTTGCTTCGTGTGATGTCGTTGCTCTTACAAGATAGTCTTCCGACCACTTTTTGATTTTTGGATTACCGACCTTGTCTACCATGTCGGTCTCTTCTTCCAACTTTACTGTTACTGAAAAAAATTTTATATCTTCCATAGTTTTTAAAATAATTGATTTTCTTCTTTATCTAATTCCAAACTTGCCAACGGACTGTATTCCGATAGTTCTTCAAGTATGGTTTTTTGTATGTATGAACTTAGTCTTTTCCACATTGTCTGTATATTGATTCCACAATATTCACATACCATTACAAATATTTTTGACAAGGTGTATTCGTTTTTCATCCTTGCATAAATGTATAGAAGTATGTCATTTATAATTTGATAATTGATGACCACCTTTTCACAATCATCATCAAGCAGTATCGCTTTATATTTTGAATTTTTGATTATCTCATGGAACTTCTGTTCAAACTCAACATCATCGAAGGATGACATTCTTTGTTCAGAATAGTCTTTGTCTATTGCTATCTTGTCCTGTTGGTAGTTGTCTTCTGTGAAGTCTACTTGGTTCCATTTGTTATATTTGATTTTTAACGACCTTGATGTCTTTATTCTTTCCTCTACAGTCTTTTCGGAACTTTTCTTTTTTGAAATATCTACACCATTTTCGTCAACAAGTTTGTGGTTTCTTAGGACAATCTCTTCGTCTAATAATGATTCGTGTTTGTTAAATTCTTTTTCATACCAGTCTTCGTATGTATTGCACATATATTTTTTTTATCTTATTTATAGTCTAAATATAACAAAAAAAAATAATATTTTTTATACGACCATTTGTTATATTTAGATTGATTAAACTTGCCCGCTTCTAAACGGACACATAAAAATAAAAAGTAATATGTTATTAGATTTAGTACAAAACGGAACAAACTTGGAAATTTCCTATTGGGGAGATGACCACAAGACACACATCGATGTGATTCCAATTCAAGAAAAGGATTGGTACACTTGGCTCACAGAACCCATCGACAAAAAAGATGAACCTGGTGGAACAGTCAAGAACTGGAACAAAGACAAAGTATGGAAACATAAGTTGAATCTCACAAATCCAAAACATGTCTTGAATAGATATAGGATGTATGAGATTGTTGACAATCTTCCGGAAGATGTAAAGGAAAGGATATTCTCATACAATCTTCCTGAAATGTTTTTCATAGATATTGAGAACTTGATGCAAGAGGGAAAACCTGACCCAGAAAAGGCGGATAAGCCGATAACTGTCATTGGTGTGTGTTGCCCAAATGATACTATTATGGTTCTTTCTGGTGGAAAGAACTTAAATAGAAAACAAATCGAGGATATTCAAAAGCAAATCGACGACCATTTTGCACAAGTAAACCGTAAGTTCAAGTTTGCTTTCCGTTGTTTCAATACGGAATATGACATGTTGTATTTCTTCTTGAACAAACTTGTTCCGAATATGGCCATGATGACCGGTTGGAACTTTGAGGAATATGACTGGAGGTATATCATAAACAGGGCGAAAAAACTTGAAATAAACATAAACATTTCGTCACCTACTCATAAAATGACTGGTCAGTTTGAGCGTCCATGTCACGTCGGTCTTATCGACTATTTGAAAGCATACAAGAAATGGACTTGGAACTCCAATGAGAATTACAAACTCGACTATATCGGTGAGAAACTCTGTGGTATCAAAAAAGTACAGCACAGTGAGAGTCTCGATGATATGTTCAACAACAACTTTCAGAAGTATGTGTATTATAATGCTATCGACTGTGGTCTCGTAAAACTCATCCACGAAAAATGTAATGCATTGACTTGTGGTATCACCACTGCATGGTTGGGTCATATCCGTGCAATGGATTGTTTCTCTACTACATATATTCCTGAAAATCTTTTAAGACAGAAGTTTGCTGAACAAGGTCGTGTCCTTGCAGTTTCTTCAAAGCCAAAGAAGAAAGGTGATGGTGAGAAATATGAGGGGGCATTCGTCAAGCAGCCTGTTCCAGGTCTTCACAAGTATTGCACATGTAACGACTACGCCTCACTTTATCCGTCTTTGATGAGACAGTTCAATATCGGTCCGGAAACACTTGTCAAGATGCTTCCCGAAGATGATGAGGAACTGAAACAACAGTGGAGAGATAAGGGTTATATTGTATGTGCTTCTGGTGCAGTATATGAAAAAGAGGATGGTAATTTGAAAAAAATTATCACAGACCTTTACTTCAAAAGAAAGGCATACAAGAAGACATCGTTCAAATACACACAGTGCTACTATGACTTGAAAGACCTTATGCACAATGGTGCAAGTCAAGAAGAGATAGAAGACTATATGAAAAAGAACGACCTTGGTGATTTGATTGGTAAACAGATGGATGATGTTCTTACTTTCTGTACCACACAAGCAGACATCTACAATAACTATCAACTTGGTACAAAGGTTGTAATTAACGGTATCTATGGTGCTTTCGGATTCTCCGGTTTCTACTTCTATAACAAGAATATTGCTGAATCTGTTACAAAACAAGGTAAGCACGCCATCTTGAACGCCGAGAGACTTATGAATCTATGGGCACAAAAAGGTTGGCTTATTGATGAAAAAACACATAAAAAAATGGGTGTTTGTATCCCAGATAAAAATGTAACTATCTCACCTATAAGTAGATACATAGATACGGATAGCGTATACTGTTCATTTTATGAGATTGTAAATTCAACTGATTGGATGTTGCACGACGTGTGGAGACTCACCAAGATTAACAAGTCGAATGACCAGAAAGAATTCGTGTATGTGTCTTCGGGTGGTTATCCGACTGAAGATGATGCAAGACAATATTTTGATGTCGATTCAATCGATAAAGAAAAGTATGATTTTGAGATTGATAAAATAGAACCAGCAGGTCGTGAGTTCTGTTTAACTCTTGACCGTGTGTTTATGAAGGACTTCTTGAAGAAGATACATGAGGACTATGCTGCCAAGCAGGGAACACCTAATATTCTCGACTTCGAGTTGGAGGCATACAATGAGGCTGGTATCTGGCTCGCTAAGAAAAAGTATGTGAAGAATACCACTTGGGCTGAGCCAAATGTTTACTATGATTCTTGCACTAAAATCAAACCGACCGGTATTGAGATTGCACAGACATCTAGTTCGACTTGGGTCAAGAAGCAGATGACGGATTTGATTAAGTGGATATTCAAACAAGAGAAATTCACAATCGAGGGTTTTGT
>AUXO013665409.1_pt1 | contig 22523 bp, 6 predicted proteins | sample 768731 | NCBI WGS metagenome assembly AUXO01 (sample SAMN02715735, study PRJNA202380) | gut metagenome | biome: sheep rumen | host: Ovis aries | place: New Zealand: Palmerston North | reverse complement strand
AAATGAAAGAAACCTTAAATACGTGTTAGATGCTAAAGAAGCAACTAAATGGTATGATGAACACAAAAGAGACTTTGTTACAGTTAGCATTAAGCGTCCACCTGATATAGAAGTTCCTGTTTCTATACCATTAGGTACTAAAGAGATTCTAAAGAAAGATGTTGATACAAGATTCTTTGAATACATTACTAAGTGACACGTATCAACCAGAATGGAAATGGTATTAAACAAGTTTATGGATAATTACTATTTCTGACTAGATTGATATTTCTATAGAAGAGATAAGAATGATGAGTTGGCTTGGAGTGGTAAAAACACTATGGCCTTAATAATGATGAAAGATATTATCTTAGGTAAGTTTAGAGTGACACCATTTATGCTACCAGAGACTAAACGTAGTACTGGTACAGCTGTTGCCACTAAATATATTCCTTGGGATTACTGAAGTGATTTCCACATTACCTACAATGTACAATGAGAAGAATATGAAACCAATCTATTCTGAGTGTATACACCTAAACTCTATGATATAATGCTACCTAATTCAGATTTTGAAGGTAGAAGATTACAGAAATGGCAGATGATGGTACAACTACTAAGTGGTAGGGTTAATTATATTATCTGACCTAGAAGTGGTTGAAAATCTCTTATAATGACTTGAGAGTCTGCAGCTTATCTTCTTAAAGAAACTACCAGTGAGGCAGAAAGACTACAGGAATTTGCTGTGCTCTATATGTGACTATCTGTTAAACAGAATGCACCATATATCAACTATTCTAAACAAATGCTTAACAACCTATTCAAGGATTGAGTGAATATTGTTAGGAGAGAGGATGATGTGCTTTACTTACTAGATTGAGATAAGAAAAGAAGTCTAGAATTCATAACTACAGGACAAGCTGACCCAGCCAGGTCTAGAAGAACAATGTTTGCTGTATGAGATGAAGCTGATTATCTAGATTGGAATAAGGTAAAAACTCTTATTGGTACACCAGGTTCAATTGTTAATCTTATATCAACTATTGACCCTAAGACACAAGCTTGAGAATTCTATAAATGATGGAAGAGAGCTTATGAAAGACAAAGAGACTATGAACCTATAGATGTCTTAATCCATAGGATATGGACTGAACATAAAATGCATCTATGTAAATCTAGAGATGACATAATTAAAAAGATTAAAGCTTGAGAATTTGCAGAAATGAGAAGCGAATTCTTACAAGCTAGGCCAGAGGTTGCTATGCACTTCACTATAGATGATTTGGAATTCTTAACTGAAGCTGAAAAGCAAGCACAGAATGAAGCATCTATGGCTATCTGATGATATGAATATATGCTAGCAGAGAACTATGGTGAATATGCTACTAACGATAACGTGTTTAATATTGATTGATTACAAGGGGATGCGCCTGTTAATGCAGATTATGCTGTATTATGATATGACGAAGCTGAAAACTATGATGACCCAGCATTAGCTGTAGTTATGGTTACAAGAGAATGATACTATGCAGCACAAGCTGAAAAACTACCTAAAGACCCATCTGAAAGATTTAAGAGGATGAGGGATGTAGCATCTGAATATAAAAGAAGATGTAAACAAGTATTTATTGCTGCAGATATTTCTAGAAGTGAAGCAATAGCTAGAGAAATGGCAATGCTATGATTACCTGTTGATATGCAGATTAGATGGTGAGGTAACTCAGACTATAAACCAGAAAGAGGTAAATGGCTTGTTAATAAGCAATGGTGTGTTGGTATGATTAATGAAACCTTTATGCTTACCCATCAATTTCATATTGATACAAGCTGTTATGCAGAAGGATGACTTGTTGAGCAGATAGGTAAGTTCAAACGTAGAGGTAAGACAAAGATACAAGCTGAATGAAGCTGACACGATGACCAGGTATCAGCTCTTATGGCGTCATTGTTCTATGTATATAACAGAGAACAACTATGACTTAGAGCTAAAGCACAAGGTTTCCACCAGCTTACTGCAACTGAGCAGAGAGAAAGAGCTTGGATTGAGAGATACCAGAAGGATAAGTCACCAGAAGAGCAGAGAAAAGACTCATTGCTAGCACTAAAACAAAATCTATTTTAAACCCTATAATTATTGAAATGAAAACAATTGAAAAAGATGAGATTCTAAAGAATTCTGTTTCTAATTACATTGTAGTTAGAGACGAAGACTGAGAGATTCTTTGTATGATTTCTAGAGAAGATTGAGGTTATTCAGCTTATACATTAGAACAATATGTTCTATTGAAGGAGGATGTATACAAAATCTTAGATAAAGCTGCAGGTATTGAATTAATTGATAAGATTGATACAGATATTGCAGACCAATACAAAGATGAAGAACTCATTGAAAAATACAAAAACAAAATCGAAGATTAATTTTATTTGTTAAGGGGGAAAACAATGGCATCAGAATTAGCACTAATCATCAATACTACAGGTAATGATGATGTATTAAAAATTATGCTTCCTAGAATCAAAGAGAAATTTGAAAAAAATTTCCCTGAGGTTCATATTGAAGTGCACACAGGCGAAGAATTTGTAAGGCCTGAATTCGTAGGACTTAAACAGTGAGTCGAAATATTTAGAATGAACTGATATTACGTTCCTTCGGATTTGGTTGACAAATTCAGAAACATTTTGAAAGTTATCTAACTTTTAAATAGCCGTCTCAATATTTGAAAGCATTGTTATAATTGCGCATCCCCCTTCAGCGTTTTTATGATAATGTTTTCACATACTGAGGCGGCTTTTTTTATTTAAAATTTCTAAAAGAATGGCTAATCCTTTTAGTTTCTTTGATGAACTATTCTCAAATATAGATACATCTGCGTTAAATAATCAATGAAATAATAACACTTGGTGAACATTACAGAATCCGACACAGCAAACTCCACAAGTTCAGCAACAAACTCCACAAATCGAAAATACACAATTAGGAAATAATTGATTTGAAGCGCCAGAAGAAGAGAAAACGTGGTGAGATAAGGTCTTAGATTTTTGAAGAGCAGTTACAGAATTACCTGATAAAATATTATGAGCCAACTGGGTTTGAGCAGCAAAAAATGCTCTTGATACTTCATTAGCTTCATCAATTTTTTGAATACCTTGATTAGTAGCAAAATGATATGCTGACTATAATAAAAGCGTTGAAAAATGGGAACACGAAAGAAGAAAAGAAGCTGGATGGTATGATAATTTCAATAACAATGAAGAACCTAAGTACTTCTTTACTTCAATTAATGATGAAGAAAAAGAAGCATTAAGACAAGAAGAAAACGAATCTTTTGGTGATAAGGCAACAAAGCTTTGGTATGAACTTAGAATATTATGAAATAATACTTTATGAATAGATTCATTTGATGAATATCTAAAAGACGATATTAAAAGTAGTTATAACCAAGCAATACAAGAGCTATATGAATATAAGCAATGAATTAAGGATTGAAGTATAACACAAGAGCAATACGATGAAAAAGTAGAAGACTTAACACAAACTCTCTTAAATGATTATTTAAATGAAGATTGGGCAAATATAAAAGATGAAGTTGCTAAAAATAAGGAACAGCTTCGTATATATGCAATGGCAATTGATAATGATGTTAATAGATATTGAGCAAACTTGAACATACAAGAAAAACTAGATAAGATTGACCCATATTGGCAAACTGCAAGCAATACATTAAATAAAATATCTAATAGTGCCGTCCAGAATATTATGGAATCAGTAAATGAGAGACTAAAATCTTATAAATGAGAAAGCAGTGAAATAGTAAGAGATTTATATGAGGTCGCCGATTCTGATGTTTCAAGAGTAGTTAATGAATATTCACCTACAAGAAGAGTATTAACAGCATTAGAAGAAAAATATTGAACATCTAATCCGCAATTTTATTCTCCAGAAGATAGAGAATTTTATGATAGAGCGAAGAGAATAGAAAATATTTTAAATACAATATTACTAAACAAAGCAGATTATTACACTAATCTTATTGATTATGTAGACCCATCTACTGACACATTAGTTATGCCAGAAAGAGTTAAGTGACTAACATTACACGAATGGAATTTTAGGTGACTTGAAAATGTGTTAACAGATGACGATTATAAATGACTGTGGTGATACTGATGAGCTTGAAGCGAGAATTGGTCACCAAAAGACTTAATAGGTACTATGTCAGCTAATCTTGCATCAGACTATGCAATACGTAATGGAGGTTTATGGAAGAGCTTATGGGCTGGTAATCAACGTCGTTTTAGACCTATATGACCAATAACTCAAGAAGTAGGGCAACAAGTATTATGACAGGCTTATCTTAGTTTAATATATAATCCATTATCTGAAGATACTTGAAAAATACCTTTCTCATTTGCGAACGAAGATAATGCTATATTATCTATAATGTCTACAAACCAAAGTACTAGATGAAGATTGGTGCAAAAATATACTGCTAATATCATTGAATATGCACCAGAGCTTATAGCAGAAATTTGAGCAACAGCATTCTGAGCTTGAATACCATCTAGAATAAGAAACGTATCAGAATTTAGGTTATTAATGAACACAAGATGATGGTCTATACTAAAAAAGATAAAAGAAGCAAGTAAGACAAAATGAATTTCTTTATTAGAATGAGTAAAAGAAGCTGCAGATACTTGAAAAATTGTACACAATGGGTGAACATTGTTTGATGTTGGTAAAGATATAGCTAATGTTAAACGATGGGAAAGAGCACTTACTTGGTGAGCTACTGACCTTGTACCAGAAGCAGCTTGGGACCAAGTTATTGATGCGTCTTTATCTAGCATAGATACAGATTTCGGTTCAGATACCTCTATGGTATTCTCATTATGAGGGACATTCTTATGAAATTTCATTTGAAAATTATGAGAGTTGTGATTGTATAGAATGTGAGGTAATTTATTAGATAACCTTATGCATCTAAGTAACCAATCAATAGCTAGATGAACTGTTTGGGATATGCTGAATATACTAGACGAAAGCAATATAAATAAAATATTAAAACTACAATTCTGAAAATGAGCTAATATAAATACAGCTTGATTGTGAGAACTATCAAGATATGTAAATGACTATAGAGAAATAGCGAAAGCAACAAGAAAAGCTTTATCTTCTTTAAGTGGAGAAGAAGCAAGAAGAGTCACTAAAGCAATAAAGGATTGAGTATATGAAGAAATAAAGCCATACATAAACCAAGTATATGGATGACAAAGTTCTTTTGCTAAAAAGGTTGCTCAACTTGTAGCAGACGATAGGACAAATGTTGCGGACTTAACAAAATATCTATTATGAATTAATAATAAGATTGATGTGTTCTGATGGAAATCTGCTATAACATTAGCTGACTGAAAACAAAGATATGCTTGGAATTATAAAGAAGATATTGATACAGTATTCAATCAGTGAAACTTTAGAGATAGATTAAGAGATTGATTTGACTTAGCTGATTTGGAAGCACTAAAGAAAGCTTGATATAGTTGGGCTGATGTCAAGAGTTGATATATGAGAAAAGTCGGAGATAATAAGTATTTCTTTACGAAAGAATGACTTGATGCAGCTAAGAATGACATAATGACTACCTCTTTAAATGTAAAAACATTAGCAAAAGCATCACAATCTGCAGAAGAGTTTGATTCTTTAATGAAAAACTCTACACTAAGGAATATAAGTGATGATACATTACAAGATATAAAGGATTCTTGAGCATATGATGTATTAGCTGATATGCTATGAGAGATAGACCAGTTATGTAAAATAAACGTTAAGTAAAACTTAAATAGTCCAAGAGATGGGGTGATGACGATAAAAGGCTGCCCCATTCAATGACGCCATACTAAAGTGGTTATAGAGCGGTCTGCAAAACCGTATACGTGGGTTCGATTCCCACTGGCGTCTAATTAGTTTTTATTTATAAATATATATATATGGCAGACGGAAGATGTTTAAATGCAGACATTCTTGCTAGCTTATTACTGGGGAATAATGAAGCATTTGCCAAAGAGGTTGTTGAACTTACCAATAGACTGAACGCGGCAAAAATTATGTCGTCGAGAGGTAACAAGACAGTTGCAAAAAACATTGAAAAAAATGTTAGAATGCAAATTAATGGTATAGTTTCATCTAGAATCCTAATGGGGGACGCCTGAAAAGAAGCTAAAGAAAGCTTAATGAAAACTATTAGGCACAAATGATGAACAATCTGAGAGTGAGCAAAATTGCTAGAACTCATAGATTGAATTTCTCTTGCCAATGCAGATGAGTACGCCTGATTGTTGTTTAAAGAGTGAGTTGATACAGGAACTAAAGAGGAAGCTATTGATTGATTCAAAAAAGCAATAGCTGATTTTGTAGCTTCTAAAAACCAACTTAACAAAAACTTCTGAACTAAAATTTCAGCAAAAGCTAAGGGTATAAAGGACAGAGTAAAATTCATATGAGAATTATGGAAGACCGAGAAGAAACAAGCTAAAGCTGCTAAGAAAAAATGAGAAAAAGCAATTCCTAAAGAAGTATTAAGTCCAGATGAAACTTGGAAAAGCATAGTTAATCTAATGGAATCAGATAAAAAAGATTCAGAAATCCTATTTAATAACTATGTGTTGTGAAGAATTTTTTTGTGAGAGGATGAAGACATCTTGGTAGATTTTCTTAGAGTTGAATGAAACTTCAATAATACTATGCCTACGTTAACTATAGACGATGTTAAATGATTTAAAACCATAGACTCTCTTATCGAAAGAGTTTATACTAATGCATTAGACATAGCCAGGGATAAAGACTTAAGAAAAGAGCTTAAGTTAAAACTTCTAGAACTTATTCAATGACAGAATTGAACAAAGGCTAATCAATATAAAAGAGCCATTAATGTTATTAACACTTTAATGTTCGCAGATACTTGAGTATCATTTTCAACTACATTAAAGTATAGTAATATATGATGAGCAATTAGAGAGGTACTAGTTAATGATAATTGACTATCTAGAGTTAGTGATTCAATATCAAATGAGTCTTTATATGAAGAATTGAAAGAATTATTAGAAAGAGATAAACTATTATTATGAGACAAGGATAATCCTAGGCATATAGAAGCATTCTGAACTAAAATCACTTGAGAAGAGCTACTTAAGATTATATATGCAGCATCTTGGGATGAAAGTGTAAAAGCTGCTATAGAATTAGCTTGAGACGTACCTGATGATGTTATTATAAAGTTTGCTTGAGCAAAACTATTCTGAATTAATCAGAAACAGTGAGAGAAAAATATGAGGGATTTACTAAAGAACTTTAGAAAACCTTATAACGTAACAGAAGTTTCTTCTATTGCATTCAAAGCTACATCTTGAAGGAATGTAGTCCCTACTAACAATACAAGTATTGCTTTCTTTAATTTCAATAAAGCAGAGAATGCTCTTAATGCAAATATAGAAAATAGTACTCTACTTAGTAGAGCTAGATTTAATGATGACTTGTCAAACCTATATACATTAACAGTAACTACAGATACAATCCCATCATACGATATATCAGATTGAATAGAATGATTATCTGATGATATATTAAAGAACATTGAATATATTGTATTACCAAATGGAAATAGAAGAAACGATTATAGACTTACAAGGCTAAAGGAAAGACTAAAGTCATTATGAAACAATAAATATCAAATAATCTATCCAAAATCTAGGCAGTCTTGACAATATTTCGTTGATGTTGATTGACGTCTAAAGTTCAAAACAACAAACGAGAGACTATATAATGAAATGTCTAATAAACTTGCTATAGAAAGTTTAAACTCAGCAACTGTTGATTTGACTGAAAACACAAGCATTAATAGACAATTAATTAACTTAAGTAATGAGCAAAAGAAACAAGCATTAAACAACAGTGCTATGGATTTCTTCAGACATTATATGGGTACAGCTTGAGAGTGATTATCTGATGAGCAACTTATAAAGAGGATATCTGAGATGACTTGAATCCCCATCAATGATGATTGAACAACTAATTGGGAATTAGCACAAAGAGTTCTATATAATAACTATACTGCAACTTGAAGATACTCTAAACAAGTAGTTACAGAAGCAGATATAGATAGTATATTAAAAGAAATTGACTCTTATAATGAAGCTGACCTTATAAAAGCATTAAAAGATGATGGATTCATTATCGATGAAAATATCGTTAAGAAGAATATAAGCATCATAAAAGAAGCATATAAGAATCTAAAAACAACTTGAGATTTAACAGAATATCTTTGGTATAAATGAGTTGTTAATTGATTATCAAATAAAAACAGTGTAACAGACATTTGAACAATAGAATTTCAAAAGATATTAACGTCACCTAATCCTAGAGAGGAGTTAGCTAAATATCTTTATTGAGATAGAGTGTTGTCAAAGTCAGAGTTTGAAAGTGTTGAAGATTATCTTTGAGACATCTTGGATTCATTTACTTCTAAGATGGTAGACAATCTTACTAAGGATTGATATCAAATTCCTATGATATCTCCTAGAAGAGCTATGATGGAATATCTTAGATGAAATGTTAGTGTATCAAATGAGTTTATAGATGCATTCATATATAAGAACTGATTAGACGCAGACTATAATGTTATTAAACAAATTTTTGATGACCATCTTCCAAATGAGATAGAAATCAAATGAGTGATATCAGCAGATACACTTAAGAATATGAGAACTCCTAATAACTGACTTGTAGTAAAAGAGTTATCCCCTGAAGAGAGATTCTTACCTACTACGTATAATTCATATTCTGCAGTGTTAGAACAGATGAATTTACCAAAAGAGAAATTCCCTAATAGCATTACTGATGATGCTGTATATTTGAATGAAGATGAAGTTAGGGAGATTGTCTGAAGGTTCTTTACTCCTGAAGAATTGAAAGAAGTAGAAATAAACTTTTCTGATGAGTTAATTGACTGAATAGCTGACTGAAGATATGGTAGAGATTGAATGAGAAGATTTTTGGATTTTATAAGAAATCCTGAAGAACTTACTCCATACCACGAAACAGTGCATATGTATCTTGATATGTTCGTTAGTGATGAAGACAAAATTAATTTATTAGATGAAATTTGGAAAGATAACCAAAAAGAGATACAAAAATATATCCGTGATAATAAGATAAAACAAGAAGATTTCTTTAGAACACCAGAAGAGGCACAGAAGAGTAAATTTAGTTTCTTCAATAAAGTTACTGAAGAATGGGCTGCAGATAATTTTATAAAATTTGTTAAGGACCAAGATATTAAACTAAAAAAGAAAACAAGAAATATATTCCAAAAAATTTGGGACTGGTTAACATCTTGGTGAAAAGATAGAACTGAAGAACAATTAGATGCATTAAACCAATTGTATAGTGATATTTATAATAGAGTAAGACCAGAATGAGGAATCATAAGGAGAGAATGAGATGCTAATTACTATCAATCAGCATTCCATAGGACTAGAAGAAGACCTACAGTAGAAGATTATGATATAGCACCAATAAGAGATACTGATTGAAGGCAATTATTTAGGACATATATAAATCGTAACCTATTCACTAGGTGAGAATTAGCGATTGATAGAGTCGCAAAAGATTGAATAGTGAACCTAAATGACTTATCATCAGAAATATCTACATTAAAAAAAGATAGTAGAATAAGTAACTATGAATATGAGATATTAAAATGAAAGATAGAAGATTGTAGGAGAGACACTACATTATGATTAGATGTCCCTAGAGAAATTTTTGATGAGACATTATGAGAGTGGAAAAGAGATTACCCTGTAATAACTGCAAGGGGTGAAGAATGGTTTGCTTCTTATTGAAAAAGGACTGATATAAAGTCAGGCCCAGATGATATGGAATCTAGGTTATATGTTATTAGGGAACTTGAAGATGTAAGTCAATGAAGATATGAAGATGCTGCTGAATATAGGCATTTCCCTGTAACAACAGAGACTTATAGCTGACGTTATCCTGAATCGATATTCCACGCAAGACACGAAGAAATTATCGATAGGAATTGACCACAGATATATAGAATAAAAGAAATACAATCTGATACATTCCAACATAGTAGCTCTTACAGAGATGCAATTGCCGCATTCTGATGAAATAAAGAAGCATTAGAAGAATTAAATGCTAAAAGAGCAAAAAAAGGTTTACCTCTTCTAAAAATGCTACCAAAGACGAAAAGGATATCTGAAGAAGAATTCAGACTAATGAAAGAAACTTGGGCAGATAGAGTTATGTCAGAGGAAATAAACAATGCGATAAATAATTGATTTAATAAAGTACAATTCCCATACTATTGAACAATTACAGAGTTAGAATGATTCACTGATTTGCAGGTTAGGACACCACAACCTGAGGTACCTGGACGTCCACAGAATAGGTTTTCTCGTTTGTGAGAATGAACTGTACCACCTTGATATCTAAATATCCCTTCAGAACTATTATGAAGAAGATGAGAAAGACCAGAGAGATTCTTCTCTGAAATAGATGCTTATAGATTATGAGATGGTTGATATTATTATGTGGCTGATTCAATTAGTAATCAAGGGAACTGGCTATATAAGGGAGTAGGCTCTATATTCGATGATTATATAAGTTGACCTTGAAGAAAATTATTAGAAGATGGATATAACTATACTGAAGATGATATTGAACTTATGAGAAGTATTCTTAGATGTTGGAATTTACCGTTTGATGCATCTAGGGAAAAAATAATAGAAGAATTTAAAAAACTATTAAAAGAGCATCCTAATACATATTCTTCTGAATGGAATGATATGCTCTATATGAACGACCATATAAAAAGGATTGCTCAAGAGACTTTTGACCCATTTTATTGAAGCAAGGATAGAAAGATATGAGAAATAGAATCTGCATTAGAAGATTTAGGAGATTGAACATATAAACTAAGAGACTATGTATATTACTTCGTACCTTGATGAATAAGATGAGTAACCCCAGAATATGATACAATCATATTAAAACAAGACACATTGGAGAATAGACTTGCAGCTAATGAGAATATACCAACTAGTTATAGCTTACCAAAAGTAGACGATAATGCAGACGAATTAACAAAAAAAGACATAGATGAATATATAGCAAGCAATCAGAAAAACTTTGATAAAATACGTACATCATTATTATGACTACGTCCTATGAAGGATGTTTTGGATGGTACTTTAGAATGAAAGAGAAAATATATTTGATGATTCATTAATAATTTTGAAAAATATTCAGATAAGATAAGAGATAGGGTAACTAATTTTAAATCTAAGTCACCTGACTCTAGAGATATAAAAAGATGGCAAAACGTATCAGCAACCATAATTAATGAGGTTGAAGATACATATAATTACATAAAAAAGGTAGTAAAAGATGAATGATGAATAGATAATTTAAGAGAAAGTGTTGCTACTAATCTTATAGAAAAAATTGATGATTCAGTAAATAAAGACTTACCAGATTTCCTTAAACACGCTGCTGTAGTAAAGAAATATACAGAAGATTATATTCCAAGATTCCAGAAATTAGTAAAGGATATGTTCTGAAAAGACACATATATTGAAAAATGAGACTATGATATGGATTGGATAACTTTAGACTTAAAGGATATAGACACAAAGAAAGCTCCATATATAGCATATCATCGTGCTAGAAGAAGTGTGATGGGGGATACTGAAAAAAGAAAAATATGAGATTCATCTGAACGACAACCAGTATATGCAGAGTATCCAAATCGTAATCTATTCACAAAATGAGAACTTATTATAGATAGATTAGATAATGATTGAAAAATTAATCTAAATGCATTAAAATGAGAGATAAATAGAAAACTAGAAGAAAGGTGGCTATCTCAATATGAACATCAAATAATACAGGATACAATAAAGAAGTGTAGAGAATCAATGAAATGAGAGAATGTCGATTCTTCAATATTCTATGAAGTATTATGACAATATAAAAGAGAGATGCCTGTAGTATATGCTTGAGATAAAGCATTTTATGCAAGATACCATTCTGCAGACAGGACACCAGCAGATAAATATGAATCAAGAGTATATACATTAAGGCCATTAGATGATTTAAGTGAGTGAAGATATAAAGATGCAGCCCCAGCAACACACTTCAGAGTAAATTGAAGAAGACTTCCAGAAACAGTATTCCACGCTAGGCACGATGAGAAAAACTGAGTGTACAGAATAGTTGAAATACAATCTGATTTATTCCAACATAATGAATGATATAGAAATGCAAAGATTGCATTTTGATGAAGTAAGAGGGAAATAGATAAACAATTGAACGGGAATAGGCTTGTAGATGGATTGCCTTTGTTAAGTGTATTACCAAAGTCTGAAAGAATGTCAGATGAAGAACGATGACTTATCAAACAAACCTGGGTTGATAGAGTTATTATAGAAGAAATTAATAATGCTATTGATAAATGATTTAGGACAATTCAATTCCCAGCAGACTCTACAGTGAAGGTTACGGAATGATATGGCGAAATGAGATGATGGTGAGCATCAGGGAAAGATTGACTTGGTAGAGTTGAAATGAGATGAGTATGAAGCGCAGTTAATAATGTACCAGTAAAACTTTTCTCAAATAGTGATGCTTTATTACAATGATGAGGACTTTGATACTGAATAAATCTATGACAATGAAAAGTGTTATGAGTGTGACGTTATATATTTAAAGATTTTGAAAATGTTGCGGATAGTGTTGATTTAGTATATGCTATTTTGAAAGGGCCTTGATTAAATCTTGCTAAGAAAGAAGACTTAACTAAGGAGGAAAAGTTTTTTATGGCTAAAGTTGCACGTGCAAATCCAGATTACGATAGGTTTACTGATGAAATAGGTTTAGGTAATTGACGCTATATTCAATGAGAGGATTTGGATAGATACGTATATTGACGTACTGATGATTCGACAAATTTAAGAGATGCATATCAATATGTTATTGACAATATGGATGCTGAATCATTTAGGAATTGAATTAGTGACGCTTTCTATTTTACACCGATAACAACAGACATTGAAGAATGAAAATATATGTATGACTTGGTAAAAAAATGAGAAGTTGATTGGCTAAAGGATTATCTTGATGAATCTGCTATAAGTAAAATAGAGAAGACGGCCGATTGAAAATATATAGCAAAAGAACCATTCTCATTCCAAGAACTTGAGTGAATCTATAGAGTTCCAGCGTGAGCTGAATTAAGTTTAGCATCTATGGATGAAATAGAGAAATTAGCTAAGGAATCTGCTGATGAGACATATAAGTTAGTATCTAAAGACAATAAGACATATAAAAAATGAATTAATATGTTGAGTAGTGTGCTATCTAAAACAAGGAATAAGCAATGAAAAATTATTAAATGATGAAAGAGCGCAGAATTGGCTAGTTTAGGTGTTGTAGATGAATGGAAGAAAAATAGGAGTAAAGTCGAAGCAATTATAGATGAGCTAGATAAGTCTGAATCTCCGGCTAAGGAATCATTAAGACAAGACTTAGTAAATAGATTCTCTAGGATAAATGATGCAATTATTGAATATTTGTGACTTGACCGAGATAATCTTAGTAAAGAGCAAATACTAGATGGATATAAAAAATGATTGCCTCAAAAATTAGATGCAATATGGAAAGATAATGCAAGAACTATTTATAGTGATAGAGCCTGACACATAAATGTAGTATCAAATTACTATGACACATATATCCCTAAATTCAAAACAGCTGTAAAAGAGCTATTCTGAAAAGATGCTAGTATTGTTGAATCTTATGATTGAGTTGAATGGATACAGGTTGACTTGTCTAATATGACAAAAGAAGAGATTGATGAAATACCATATATAGCATATCATAGAGTGAGAAATGATAGGACAAAGAATATATGAAATCCTACATTAACTGAAGATAATGTCATAGAAGACATCCTAAACAAATATGAAAAAGCTGTTGAAAAATGAATAAGTGGTAAAGAAAAAATGACTGTAAAAGAGTCACAAGATTTAAAGCAACAAGCTTCTTATGCATTAAATACAGCAGTACAAGACTTAATCTTATCTAGATATTGAAGTATCCTTAACGCTTCTGATAGAGAATGATTGCTATGATTATGATACAATCTAAAGTTAGCAAGTAATAAAGATGAATTAGAAATATTAAAAGAAGCTAATAGACAGACAATGGCTAACTTCAGAAGAAGATGGTGAGAAGTTGCACAGCAATATAATACACTATTAAGGAATCCTGAAGAACTAGATAAGAGACTTATGGAATCTTGAAGAGTATATACAGAAAGGAACTGACAGCAAGCAATTGTAGATGTCCGGGAGGAGTTAGAGAATTCAATTAAATCTATACCAGATACAGCTTGAGAGATTACAGCTCTTAAACAAATGGATAGCAAAAATATTAGATGACTAAAACCTAAACAAGCATATACATTATTAAAAACAATAGACTTAGTAAAGAATAATATTACTAGATGAAACTTCTATACACAGCTTATGTATCAACTTAATCCTCAATTAAGGCAAGCTGAGAACTGATTGAATTTCTTCCAGACGTTTAAGGTAGTTGATATGTGATGATGAGTATGGGTACCTTGGTCTTTAACAAATAATGCAACAGCTTGATATGTACAAGCTTGAAAATCAGTTGCTGATGCATCAGACTTAACATATAAGGCAGATATAACAAAAGCAATATATAACTGATATATAAAAATTGGTAAAGAATTAACACAAAAAGATTTGGAGAACATTGTTGGAGAAGTATTAAAATGAACTATGGATACAGAATATGCACAACATTATATTGATGCATTTGCACCATATGTAAGTTTGAAATGATTATCTCCTGATGTTGTTACATATGTTAATAACTTATTAAATACAGAATCTAAAGAGGTACAAGGTTTGTTAAAAGAAGTTTGAGCTGATTTGGATTCAATACTAGATATGAATGTTATTCTTGATGATGGTTCTAGTGTTAGAGTATGAGATATGATTAACTGAAATGTTAATTGATGGCAAGAAAGATTATTCTGATGATTAAGTAATAATGGTGAAGAAAAATTCTTTATCTCTAAAGATAGAGCTTCAAATGTAAAAGAAGAAATCAAGTCTGCATACTCTTGGTATAACTGAGTAGATTTGGTAACTCAAAATGAAGCACACGTTATTACATCTCTATTCTGAAATGCTAGAAAGATTTTACAAAGAGATACAAACACTAAAAAGTTTATAGAATTCGATAACTCAATCTGATGACAAAACGATATCCTTAAGCAATTAATGGAATTACATTTGTTCTGATGATGGAAGTATTGAAAAGATGCAACTTGGATTCAAAGAACAATAAACTGATTATCAAAGATATATTCTACTTGAGTGAATTCTAGATGGTGGTTTGACCCTAAGAGATGGTGAGAAGTGCAGTTATTATATGAAACATACTATTCAAAAAGTCTTGAAGAGCTTAAGAATATGCCATTACCTGAAGGATGAACGCACCAGATTGCATTGGAATTAGCTAAATACTTTAAAGAGCTTGAGATGAGGCTTGGTTCTAAGACTTGAGCTACTTGAGTAAGTATTGATACTTCAGTAAACAGAGCATTCTGAAACTTATGAAGTATTGTAAGAAATATCCATACTGATAAATGAGTATATAGTCTTATGAATAAAATTGGTAATAACCAAGTACTATGATTATTCAAATTCGCTAAGAAATGAGATGCTGCATATAACGATTTCTTATATAAATTGTCTACAGATAATATCTGATGAGCAGCCTCAACAACATATGCATATAACTATAAAGAATTCGTAAACTGAGATATGGAAGAAATTGCTAGACAATTCAATACTATGTTTGGTTCTAACTTCAGTAAGAGTGATGTTAATATTATCTTACAATGACTTGGATGATACCAAATTGTTAACCAAAAATGGAATAGATGGGTAAGAATAGTAAGTAACTATATATCTTGATTCTGATGAAGGACAGCACGTTTACTTATGACATATCCATATCAATTGTTTACTATCTATAATCAAGTATTCGCATATAATGTAAAAGCTAATGCATTTAAGAGAGAACTTTGAGTTGAAAATGTAGGACATACAAATGATATAAGAAAAGAGCTTTGAATACTAGAATGAACATATGTTGACTTTGACTGACTAATGAACTGAATTAGAAGATGAGTATCTGTCCCAGTTAGAGCTATATGAGAAGTGGTACCTGACAAAGCGAAAAACTTTATGCTTGATGTAATCTGAAGAGATTCAGATGAGGTCGCTAAAGCTTGAATAGAGTTTGATGATTGAATTATGTGACTTTACTGAAAGACAACATCTTACGTAAGTAATAACTACGATATTATTAAGATGTCTCAGCTATTTGATTCAGTAAAAGACAATGCAAACAACATTATAGATGCTGCGCATTCACAAACATTTAAATGACTTGCTTTCTTAAAAGCTTTACAAAAGAATGATTATATTCAATTTATGAATGCTGATGCATTTAAAGCATTTATGGCTAGGACTGATATATCACAAGCAGTTAAAGATAAATTGTTAGATAGAGTTAATATTTATTCTAATAGAATATTCCAAGATATGCTTGGTATTTGATTCTCTTGACTAGATAAGGTATATTGATGAAATGCATTAACAGACTTCTTAAGTTGAGTATTATGAATGATTAACTTTAAGTGAGCTTGGTGAACAAATATCTTTAGACAGACATTTGAAAAACTTGGTTCATTATTAAAAGTTTGAATTGAATATGCTAAATGAAATAAGGCAACTGCTGATGAGATGTGGGCATATATAGTTAGAACACCAGAATTCTCTAACTTATCTACTTGTCTATGGTGAGACTTAGTAATGTCTTGGAAAATGGCTAGGTTCGCTAAAAATTGACAATTACCTGATGATGAATCAGAAGTTGAATTAATGGATTATGTATGATGGGTAAAAGATAATATATGATTTATCTCACAGCAATGGCAATGACTTCAATCGTTTTGATGAATGAGACCATTTACAGAAGCTATAAGATGAATATATTATAATATGGACAAATGACCATTATGAGCTTTATGAGCTTGAAATAATGCATTCTGGGCTACATTGGCTTCAAATGTATGAAGAAACTGGAAGCCTGTAACATTTATAGCTGACGCATTATTAATAGCGGAAACTGATTGAATTGATACAGCTTGGAAATTTGTTGAAGATAATTGGCATACAATATCAGCTTGAACTATGAGATATATGATTGAAGAATGATATAATGCGTATTGAGTTAATAACGCTTTAACAGTGCAAAGATGATGAATACCTGCATTAATAGTATGAGAACAATATGCTAATTCAGATACAGCATTTATGTACGATGTTAATAAGTGGACATCATCTTGATTGCAATTATTGTCTAATGCAATTAATACATCACAATTCTTTAAGCTATGAAAAGTATTAGTTCAATGAGCTGTACAATGATGATATAAATTAATGTGAGAAGAAGCACCTGATTGGACAAAGAGTAAAAAATGAGTATATAATCTTATGTCTATTAAGGATGACTTGGATGAATCTCAAACATTCAGAGAGCTATGGGATACTTGAAAACCTATGCCTAAGACTCAGAAACAATTGCAAAACCTATTGGACGATTATATGAAACCTAATTATCCAGGATGATATAAAGCATATGTTTGACTTCAGAATTACATAGAAACTTGAACTCTTAATGGTAAATGATGAGATGAATGAAATTACTATGATAAGGGACTAGAACAATTCTATAAGAAAATAGATGAGCAGAACCCTTGAGAGTTAAAAGACTTCCTTGAGAGATTTACTACTGCATATCTATGAGACCCTAATAGTGAAAAAGCTAGGATTGATTTCTATAACTGGGCAAGAGAATGGCTAAATAGGATGCAATGAGACCCAGATTACAATCTTTATGCATCTGCTATGTTTAAATGAAACTTAAATAACTTATATTACGAAGTGTTAGATAAAGAAGCAGAAATATACTCTTGGGAAAGAACTGGTATGTGATATGATAAAGCCCAAACTAAAGTATCAAGAGAAGATATAAATAAGATGAAGAATGTAAAACAAAGAATTAATGAAAGATTCTTAGCACAACATTATGACGAAATGTATGCAGCAGATATGGAATTAATGCAACATAACTTCTATCAATGGATTGCTGATGAACTTGAACCTGAAGTAGCTAATGGATATTTCACTCAACAGAAAAAGAAAGATTGGGAGAATAAAGAAACAGATGAATTAGAATGGGTACTTAAAGGTAATATCAAAAACCAAATCCAAGATGAGATATTCTTTGAAAAAGCAATAAAGGATTGAAGATGGGAAGATGCATTAACTTATGCTTCTATTATGACTCAAAGCTTAGCATATGATGATGAGACTTGAGAAACAAGAGCAGCTATGTGCGACTATTATGCAGATAGAATTATTAACTCTGATTGGCCTGCTACAGTAAAACAATCTGCATTAGCTTGGTTAATTCATAATAATGAGAAAGTATTCACATATGATTGAGAATTGGCTGAGAAATATGGAGAGTATTATGATGCAGCAACGCAATATAAGAATGAAGTATTACATAATACCAATGAAAGAGTTATTAATAATATGAACAACTTAGCTATTGCTTTACACGAAGATACTACTGAAACTACTAAGACAGCTAGAAGTTGAGTTAAGCTATCTAATCTAATATCTAAACTATCTTGAAGCTTAGAGTCTAGTCAGGTTGGTAAAGTACAATACAATCCAAAAAAACCAGACAATAAATTCTTAGCTATACCTATCAAATGATTAAGTGCTATGTGATATAAATCACCTAAGAAACCAGCAGACTTTAACTTTGAGGTTGTATATAAGTCACAAGGATATGACCCTAAGACTAAGACATTATGACCTGTTACACCTCCTAAAATCAACAAGGCAGTAAAATCTAATTCGACTAGAAAGATGACACAAAAAGAGGAAAATGAATTAGATTTAATCTAATACTCCTATAATAGATGGAGATATCCGAATTTGGTTGTTATGCAAAATAAACAACACTAGGTAGTACTGTATCGTAAAATAAAATAAGCGATACAGTATTGCTTTAGTGGAGGATTATGCCACTCAGAAATTTTATGTGTCTTATTTTAATTTTGATGACAATACTAACTGGTATTTCTTAATATAAAATAAGATTATTTATTTTTTATTAAACAAAAAATGGGGGAAATTGATGTAAATAAAGTAGAAGATGATATAGTGGAAGAATATATTGCTCCAGGAAATGAAGGTGCGATAGAAATGTTAGAAAGATTATCAGATGAGATATTCTGAATGACTCCACAAGAAATCTACTTAAGATGAATATTAAACGAAATAAAAGCAATCAATGCTAAATGAGATAAGAAATCACCTAGTGATAGTGAGAAGTTACTTAAGTATCTTCAAGCTATAGACAACATTATGTGATTTTCTAAAGATAAGAGAGATGTTAAGATTGTTACCCAGATGGGTAGTATGTCTGACATAATGTGAAAGATTAGAGACTAATTTTATTAACATTTATTTAACAATGGCAGAACCAACTATTGATAAAAGCCTAGAAGAACAAGAGAAGAAAGAACAGGACTTAAGGGCAGCTGCTATAGAACAGTTTACCACTCAAGAGGAAAGAGACATCTATGCTAAGATGAAAAGAATTCTTGAACATTTCAGGGACAATATCTTCCCAGAACAATATGAGATTATTAAGTCTAAGAAGTTGTTCTCTAAAGAATATGAAGCACAAATAAAGAGATTATGACTAGAACATAAAAGTGCAAAAATCTACCCATTAATCCAGACTATCCACGATACCTTCTTAGCATCATTATTCGATAATGACCTAAAACCAAAAATATACCCACTTGAAGATGCAGAACCAGCAGAAGCAGAGAAAGCAGAAAGATTCTTTTTATGGTGAGTTGAGTTAGCAGATGCTGACCAATGCCAAGAAATAATCAGAAGTGAAGCTTCATTAATATGAGCATCATATTGAATACCTGGATATTCTACATCAACAGTAACAATAGATTGAGAAAGTACTAGAGTGTTTATCCCCGCATTATATCCTGTAAGTTTCTTTGAATTATTCTATTCAATCTGAGCTAGAGATTTCTATAAAGCACCAGAGAAGTTTAGAAGAAGATTTATGTCATTCAAAGACTTAGAGAAAACATATTATCCTATATGGGATGATATGAAGGATGAGGTGACAAGGAAACAAGATGCTATCCTTTACTATCCTAATCCATTGTCAGAAGCAGATTTTACAAAGATATATGATATAGATGCATATGCACAAACCTATATACAAAATTTTGTTAATGGGGGTTATGCTGTGGATGGTATGGTTTATGATAATACTTTCAATGTTCTTAAAACATCAGATTATGTAGAAGTAGTAGAACTCTATATCTGAACACAGCTAATGGTTATGGTAAACTGATACTTCGTATATAGTTGAAATAGTCCATTTTATTATTGAGAAGATGTAGACTTATCTTATGAATGACCATTCATAGAGATAACATATGAAAAATGAATAGGAAGCTTGCCTAGATGAATTTGACATAAGATTATGCCACACCAGAAACAGTGTAATAGTTTGTTTAACAGTATATCTGATGCAGTGTATAAATCACTAAACCCAATGTATTGGACAATCCAATGAAGTCTATATGACCCAATCAGTGGAGAGTCACCTACATCTATCAAATATGTAGAATGATGAACACTTACACTCAACCCTTGAATGTGAGGTAATCCATTATGAAAATTAGACTTTATAGATTACAATGTCCTACAGATTGCCGTAAACCAATTAAATAACCTAAAAGAAGATGCTTATACAGTATGTTGAGTAAACTCATATACAATGTGATGAGAGTGAAAAGTAGAAAGAACAAGAGCTTGAGTAGACCAGCGTATAGCAACAGCTAAAGCAAGATTAGCACCTATAATGGCATCTATTTGAAGATTCTATACAAAGCTATTCTACCATTGGATTAACTTAGCTGTTAAGAGCGATGCAAAGATGTCATTTATAGAAACAGAAGATTGAACAACAGAAGCAATCAATATTGATGATATCAATAAGAGATTTAAGATTGTTTGTACATCTAGCAACTCAGCTGAGGAAGAAAGAGCTCAAAAATTAGATAGTCTTGTAAAGGTAATGCAACAAACAGCACCATTAGTAACAAATGAGATTACAGGTACAGGAGAAATTGATAAGAGAGCATTACTTAATAGTATCATCCAGACAGTATGATTAGATGGATTTGAAGCATTCACAACAGAAAGCTATAAGAAATATATTGATGACTCATATGAGATTAAGAAATATATGGCAGAGAAAGAAATGGAAGTGCAACAAGCTGTACAACAAGCACAGCCACAACAACCACAACCACAACAATGAATGCCAGCAGACCAACAAGCACAAATGCAATGAATGCCAATGCAATGACAACCAATACAACCACCAATGTGACAAGAAGAAGCACCTGATTATATAATCTAAAGGATATATAAAATAATAAAAAAGCCCACTAGGATTTTGTCCTACAGTGGGTTTTTTTAAAAGAAATCGATTGAAGTAACTATACAATATATATTTGTTATACAATTTCAAGGGAAAATAATATATTTTTTACAAATCGCCTTAAGGCTTTTAATTGTTCTGGTAGAGTCCTTTAGGATGTTTGTCTCCGATATTCTTTAACAATATTTTTAACAGAATATTATTTGTTTAAAAATTTATTCGTAGGTAGAGCATAATTTTTAGCATAACTGAAAAAATATGCACAGTCTATTATTGACTATCCTGTGATAAATTTTTAAGGATTCTACCATCTTGATTTCGCGAATATCAAGATGAAATGGCTTATACTTGTTCTGTATATCGCCTTCAGTGTTGTTTGTCTCCGATAAAAAAAAGGAAGCAGGTACTGCGGCTTACCTACTTCCAAGTATATTAATAATCATATTAATACTAATTGTATATAGATTACCGCAGGAAATTCAAGAGATTTTTTCTTAAATTTCATATCTTTCTTCTATACTTTATAGGGCAAAAATCAAGAGAAAATTTATTAGTATTATTTTCCCAGTTTTTACCCCCTATAATAATTGATATAGAAAACATATCATTGAGATAGTCTAGTAAACTACTCTCTATTGTACACAATAAGTGTGTAATGGTTGACGGTATTATGGTAGTCTGGTTGTAACCATCGGGGGTAGATTGATGATTACAACTGGCTATCAAAAACATTTTATATTTTAGGGGATAAATATGAACGAACAAGTCCAACCAACTTTATGAGACGTTGCTGCAA
>AUXO012207749.1_pt1 | contig 22533 bp, 22 predicted proteins | sample 768731 | NCBI WGS metagenome assembly AUXO01 (sample SAMN02715735, study PRJNA202380) | gut metagenome | biome: sheep rumen | host: Ovis aries | place: New Zealand: Palmerston North | reverse complement strand
AAAATGAGAAAATTTAAAACCTAAGATAGGGATCAAATATATATATTTATTTTGGTATTAATAAAGCTTTGGTTTTTTTAGAAAATTAAATTAAAAATAGATAGAATAAAAATAAAAAAAGAATTGAAAAAATGGGACATATTCAAATCATATTATTTTTCTAGAATACGTCATCTATGAATCCTTCAAGATCAGCATCAGGTGAAGGTGTTTCTTCGCCACGAGTTCTTTCTTTGTAGGAATCATCAGAACCTGGCATACCCGGTGCTGTTACACCTGCAACAACAATGGTTGTTCTAACTGTACTTGCAAGATCGTCTTGTATTTGAGTACCCCAAATAATATTTGCTTCTGGGTCAAGTTCATCTGCAACAATTTGTACAATTTTTTCTGCTTCGTTAAGTGTTAAGTCACTGCTACCACTAATGTTAACAAGTGCACTTTTTGCTGTAGATATATCTAAATCTAATAATGGGCTGTTTAATGCTTCATTTACAGATTCAATTGCTCTATCTCCAGTATCAGATTCACCCATACCAATCATTGCCATTCCACTATCTTTCATTACACTTTGAATATCTGCAAAGTCTAAACTGATTAATCCTGGTTTTGTGATTAATTCTGTGATGCCTTTTACTGCTCTTCCAAGTAATTCATCAGATACCATGAATGCTTTGTTAATTGGTAAGCTTGGTGCAACTTCTAATAGTTTATCATTAGGAATTACGAGAACTGTGTCTGCTGCTTCTTGTAATTTTTCAAGACCTTTTTCAGCATTTTCTCTTCTTTTTATTCCTTCTGCACTAAATGGTAATGTAACTACTGCTATGGTTAATGCCCCTACTTTTTGTGCAATTTTACTTATTACTGGAGCTGATCCTGTACCGGTTCCTCCACCGAGTCCACAGGTAACAAATACCATGTCTGCACCATCAATTTTCTTTTTGATGATTTCTTCACTTTCTTCTGCACTAGCTTCTCCTACATCTGGTACTCCACCAGCACCTAATCCACGACAAGTTTCTTTTCCGATTAATATTTTATCGTTTGATTTACAGAAGAATAAGTCTTGTGCATCTGTGTTTACAGAAATTGTTTCTGCTCCTTCAATTCCTATTTCACCTAATCTAGAAATTGTGTTGTTTCCTGCTCCACCAGCACCAATTACAAATATTTTTGTTCTACTTTGGTTTATAAGATCAACTAATTCTCCATTGATATCATCTAAACTTGCATTAGATATGTTTGGTACTTCAGGAGTATTATCTTTTGAATCTTTTAAGCTATCGTTAATTAGAGATTTCACTTAACACCCTCACTATTAGTATATTATAATGTAATAACAGTTTTTTCTTCAGTTATATTAAATTAATTAATATGTTCATTATCGATTGTTTAAAAATATGTTAAAAATTTTATAACACATTTTGAAAGTAAGTTATTATTGATTAATCCAGTTTAAAGATAATTGTTAATGTCTAGCGAAATTAAGCTAATAACAAACATATTAGTCAATAATAGCTTATATGAGTAATTTATTTTTTTTAATCCTAAGAACATTTTCTTAAATAACTTTATATTATTATATTTCTATGTATTACAAAATATATAAAGTTGCTTTTTTTTTAGAAGAACCTAGTTAAATTAATATGATGGATATATTTATTAGAATGTAACATGTTTTTCTAAATCTTTAACTATATTAAAATTGAAAATATATAATAATAAAATTAATTATTAGAAGGAATATTATATGAGAGCTTTTAATTTTTTAGATAAATTTGATAAGATTGAAACTAATACCATGGTTATTGATAAAGGATTAGGTTACCATTATGTTGAAGATTTTCTTAAAGTATGTGGAGATTATTTTAATTTTATAAAATATGGTTGGGGTACTTCCATATTATATGATGATAGTATAATAAAGCAGAAAAATGAAGTATATGATTCTTATGATATTAAATCATATACTGGTGGTACTTTGTTTGAATTAGCAAATAATGCTGGTAAAATTGATGAATTTTTTGCAGAAGCAGATAGATTAGGTTTTAGTGCAATAGAAATCTCTGATGGATCAACTGTTATCCCAGAAGATGAACGTAGAGAATTCATTAAACAAGCCAAGGATTTAGGTTTTTTCACCCTTAGTGAGATTGGTAAAAAAAATCCTGAGAAAGATCATGAATACACAACCGAAAAACGTATAGAATTAATTAACAAAGACTTAGAAAGTGGTTCTGATTTGGTGATTATTGAAGGTCGTGAAAGTGGTAAAAATATTGGAATTTATGATGACAAAGGTAATGTAATGATGGATGATTTAAAAGAAATTGTCAGTAATGTACCTAACAATAAGATTATGTGGGAAGCTCCTAACAAAAATCAGCAAATTGATTTAATTCTTAACATTGGTAATGATGTAAATATTGGTAATGTTAATTCAAATGATGTTATCTCTTTGGAAACTCTTAGACGAGGCTTACGTGGTGACACTTTAGGAAAAGTATAACTTTTCTTTTAAAACTTTTTTTTGATTAATATGAATGATATTATTCCTGTCAGATGTGATTATATTCATACTAATGAGGGGTATGATAAACTGATTAATGCAATATCATGTAATGTTCAGGATGGTGATATTGTAGTTATTAGTGAAACTCCTATTTCAATTATTGAAGGTAATGTTGTTGATGAAAGTTGTTATGAGTATGGTTTTGTTAGTTTTTTGATTACTGAAGTCTGGTGTAAGTTTATTTGGGGTTATGTTTTTGCATTGTTTAAGTATAATAATCGTACAATCAGAAATCTTCGTAGAATGCCTGTTGAAGCTCGTTATCATAAGGAATTTATTCTGAGAAGATATGGGTTAAAACATGCCTTGATGCCTAGTGGTGAAGCAGGTGTTGATTTAAGTAATGTTCCTGACAGTTTTGTTTCATTGTTACCAGATAATCCCAGAGATAGTGCTTTTAATATTAAAAATTTATTATATGAAAAGTTTAATGTTGATGTTGATGTTTTAGTTATTGATACTGATCCAACATATGATTTTTGTGGCAGGTTATATACCAGTATTCCGAAATCTGTTGATGGAATTGTTAATGATACTGGTGTTTATGGTTATTTTTTAAGATTTTTTTCAAAATACGTGGGGGCCACTCCTCTTGCATCCACATTTAATGAAGATGCATTCAGTCTTATTAGACTTGCTAATATTGCAGAGGATTGTCAGAAAAATACTTTAACTAATTTTTTTGAAACAATATATGATATGGAAGATAGGTTTGATGCAGATATTAAGAATATATCGGCCGAAATGTTGGAAGAGGTTATGCATATCCCTGCAGTAATAATAAAACGTAATTATTTATAGTAATAAAAACATAATAATATATTACGTATTTACTAAGAAACACTTATTTAATAAACGATTGAAATAACAAAATAGAACTTAAATTACACAGCAATGACCTATACTAAATGACATTAACAGCTAAACAATACAGTAATAAATTAAGTTAAATAACTCATGCTTATTGTAGAAATAAAAATAAGAGAGATATCATGGCTAGAAAAAAAATTATATACAATTTTGATTATGACTCTAAATTTTTAAACGAAAAAAATGTTAAAAGACTAGCATATGAAGTTACACATGATGCTGACACTAGTGAAAAAATATTAGACTGTTTATTTACTGCAGAAGTTACTGATGAACAAATAGCAGAAGCAACAGGCATTAAATTAAATTTTGTCAGAAAAATATTATATAAAATGTATGATGTTGGAATGGCAAATTATACTAGAAAAAAAGATCCAGAAACCCAATGGTTCACATACTACTGGAGATTTGATTCACGAAAAGCAGCTCAGTTATTAGAAGAACAATATACTAAACATAACCAAGAAATCCAAGAATCATTAGAATATGAAGAAAACAACATGTTCTTTGTATGTCCAAACGGTTGCAGATACCCATTTGAAGAAGCAACAGACTTCCAATTCATCTGTCCAAGATGTAATGAAAAACTTGAATTTAAAGACAACAGCGATGTTATTGACGATTTAAAGAATTTAGAATCATTTTACACAGTAAATAAAGAATAAACACCCCCTTTTCTAACTATTTTTAAAATTATTAAACTTTTTTTGGAGATTAAAATGTTCCAAGTAGATGAAGTAATAAATAATGCATATAAAGAACTTGAATGTACCGATTATATTATTGACCATTGCAAAGTAGTCTATGAACGATCAAAAGACATTACAAAACATTATGATAATGTTGATTTAGACCTAATTAAGGCAGGCTGTATGTTACATGATGTTGGCAGAACAATCACCAACGGAATTGAACATGCATACCTTGGTGCCGATTTATTACGACAAATAAATGTTGATGAAAAAATTTGTCTCATAACCGAAAGACATATTGGAGCAGGCATAACCCGTGAAGAAGCAAAAAGTTTAGGTCTTCCAGATAGAAACTATGTGCCCGAAACATTAGAAGAAAAAATTGTAGCACATGCAGATAATTTAGTTCACGGCATAACAAAAGTAGACCTTGACTTTGTAATTAACAAATGGACCAATAAGAATATGAAACAGGAATCAATAGATATGCTAATTAAACTACACAACGAACTTTTAGGTGATTAAATGAGCATTATCATATTTACTGGTTTATCCTTATCATTTAGTGATGCAGAAAAGATATTGGATGCAGAATACATGCCACCAGTTAAGAGGGGAGACATTGATGCTCTTTTAGACAGTAGAGAGGATATAGAAATTATTGGCATTATTGATGGCGTATTTCATCAAAGCCCGGCAGTTAGTCACAAGGAAATTCTCAGAGCATTAAAAAAAGGAATCATTGTTGTGGGTGGTTCAAGTATGGGTGCACTCAGAGCATGTGAATTATATCCTTATGGTATGATTGGCGTGGGCAATATATTTGAAGATTATAAAACAGGTGTAATTGATTCAGATGATGATGTTGCTGTAAGTTTAAATCCAGAAACTCTTGAACAAATGTCCGATTCTTTAATAAATATCAGGTACAACTTTTCTGATGCAGTTCAAGAAGGTATTATTAACGAAGATGAATTTAACGAACTATTAGATGTTGCTAAGGAGACTTATTATCCGAAACGTTCTTTTAAATATGTTATAATGAAATCTTCATTAGATGATGAAAAAAAGATGCTGTTATTATCATATATTGAAAAAAACAAATATGATATTAAAACTTTAGATGCACAAAAAGTAATACAGCATATTAAAAAAATCAAAGAAGAACATAATTAAATTTACAATAGCATATCAAACTATTAAAGATAAAAAAAACTTAACCTGATTTAACCAATACAAATATTTCATAGAAGGTACCAATATTACAGACTTACCATAAGATATGCTATGAATTCTTGTTAAAGAAATGCTGAATATAACAAGCCCATTAACTGAACACAAAATTACAAAAAAAGATATACATAAGATGTAATAAAACAACCAAACTTAGAATATTCCAGGTACAATACACACAACAACAAGAAATAAAAACCCAACATACGAGTAGAACAAAAAATAAAACAAAAAAAAATTGTATGCCACCAAAAAAAAAGAACTTTAAAACAAAAGTTAAAAAAAACTAATTAATTATAGAAAGAAAAGAATTATAAATGAGAAACACAAAATACTCTCATTTATTCTATCATAGCCCTCATTAAATCACTAGCTCTGATAAGACCAATAGGTTCATCAGACATGTTTAAAACAGGAACTTGTTCTATATTATTCTTCTTCAAAATGTTTGCACATTCCTTAACAGAAGTTTTACGTGTAACAGAAATTAATTTCTCACCAACAACATCCTTAACTAACTTATCAGAGAATTTAAGTTTATTTTTAAGTATGTACATTACACTCTGACTATTCCATGTCCATTTGTCTCCTTCAGTACTAACAGAACTATTATGTATTTCTTGTTCACCAACAATTTCACTTTCATTAATAAAATCTGTTTCTGTTAGAATTCCAGATGCTTTACTTTCATCATTTAAAGATATAACTGATTTAAAATCAAAATTATGTGAAATAGAATATGCTACTGATAATGGAGTTTTATCCCATACAGTTGGAATATTACGTACCATATACTTTTCTACCGGTTCTGTATTGTTAACTTGCCATAAAGCTTTATTAATAATATCTGATGAAGTTACAATACCAACTAACCTGTTTTCTTCAGTTATAGGTACTCTTCTAATGTTATTATGAATCATTTTATGTACTACAGAAATTACATCTTCATCCGGTGCTGCTGTGATTGGATTTCTTGTCATAACCATAGCAATTTGATCTTCATCAGGATTTTTAATTAAATCAGACCTAGTTAGTACTCCTACTAATTCACCAGTTTGTTTTTTAACTATAGGAATTCCTGAAATTTTTTTGTCACGGAAAATTTCATAAACTGTCTGTACTGATCCTGGCACTGATCCAGCTTGTACTTCTTCTGTCATGATCTCGCTTACATTCATATGATCACCTTGTATTTACTGTTATAATGAATAATTAATACTGAATAATATTTAGAATATGAATTATCTATATTGTTCTAAAAATATTTAGTTATTTAATGATATGTTGTAAGTTATATAAAACCTTTAAAAATAATATGAATAAAAAAAAAATATTGGAGGTTAATTTTTAGCTTCTATAACAGTTTTACCGTTCATATAAGGAACTAATACATCAGGTATTTTGATACTGCCATCTTCCTGCTGATAATTTTCAAGAAGACAACATATTGTTCTTTCTGTAGCAATTGCAGTACTGTTAAGTGTGTGTAATGTTACTGAATCACCAGCTCCTGCCCTTCCCACACGAGTTTTAGTTTTTCTTGCCTGATAATCAGTACAGTTTGTACAAGACACAAGTTCTCTGTATGCATTTGAACCAGGGAACCATGCTTCAAGGTCATATTTTATAGCAGCATTATCATTTAAAGCAGAAGAAACTATTGCAACTATCCTATAGGACAATCCTAATTTTTTGTATATGTTTTCTGTTACTTCCAATAGTCTTTTATGCTCATTTCTTGACTCTTCAGGTGTTGCATAGATAAATTGTTCTATTTTTTCAAATTGATGAACACGGAATATTCCTAAAGTATCTTTTCCATGTGAACCTGCTTCTTTACGGAAACAAGTAGATAATGCACAGTAACGTAATGGTAAGTTTTCAGCATTAATTATTTCATCACGATGTAATGCGGCAAGTGTTTGTTCAGCTGTTGCTATCAGGTATAAATCCTCATTTTCTACTTTGTATAATGTTTCCTGGAATTCGCCCAGTTCAGATGTTTCTGCTGCAACTTCACTTTTTACAAAGAATGGCGTTTGTAAAGGAGTGTAACCTTCATTTTTTAATTCATTTAATGCAAATTGTATTAATGCAAGGTTAAGGAAGAGTATATCCTGTTTTAAGTAGTAAAATCTTGATCCTGCTATACTTGCTGCAGTTTCAGTGTCTGCTCCATCAATTTTTTGAATTAAATCCACATGATTTAATGGAGTAAAATCAAATGCTACTTTAGTACCTTCTTCTTTAATTACTAAGTTATCATCTTCAGTATCTGATATTGGTACTTCTTCATCAATAATATTTCCTACTTTGTAACGATAGTCATCTCTTAGTTTAATGTATTCCTCTATTTTTGGTTCTAATTCTTTTATTTCATTAGCAACCTCTTTGGATTTAGCTATGACTTCTTCTATATTTCCTTCTTTTTTTGCTTGTTTGAATGATTTTGATAATTTATTTTTTTCAGAACGTAAATCATTTAATCTTTTAAGTCCTTCTCTCCATAAATTATCATATTCTATTACTTTCTCTGCATTGGTTGTTTTTCGGAATCTTTTCTTTTCAGATTCAAATACTTTTTCTGGATTATCCCTAAATAATTTAATATCTAACAATATATTACCCCTTATATTTGTTCTAATTCATCGTCTCTGTATACATCAGTTCCAGCTAATTTATCAAATAATCTGGATGGATAACCAAATATTTTACCTATTAACACGTCAAATATTAATGGTACCCAGTATATTTTTGTTATATTTCTGATTAAAGCTTTAGAATAGCTCATATAACCTTCAGCATCTGAAACATAGAGGTTGGATATTTTTTTACCTATTGTTTTGTTGGTTTTTGCTTCCATTATTGTGAAGTATAATAGTGTTACCAGTACTACTACAATTGTAGGATACCATGACAATATAAATTGATTATTAATTGATAATAATATTATGTAAAGAATATTATTGAGTAATGCTGAGAACAATATTACTATTATTGCATCTATGATTAATGCTTTTAGTCTTAATGTGAAATTTTCCATAAGTCACCTCTTTTAACATACTCTTGGAACTGGATCAGCAATAGGAGGTTCTATTAATCTTTCTCCACCTATTAATGTTTCCATTATTACACGTTTACCCTCTGTTACTTCTCCTATGATTTCTGCATCTTTTCCATATTTTGTTTTTCTTATTGCTTGAAGTATGTCTTCTGCATCATCTGCTTTAACACCCATAACAATTTTTCCTTCGTTTGCTACTTCAAATGGGTCAATACCTAACATGTCTGATACTGCTTCAACTTCCGGTTTTACAGGTATTCTTTCTTCATCTAATCTCATACCTACGGATGCTTTGGTAGCCATTTCGTTTAATGCATTTGCTATTCCGCCACGTGTTGGATCTTTCATTGCAGTTATTGTACCTACTTCTTTTGCTGCTTCTACCATTGACCATACTGGTGCAACATCAGATTTTAGTTCGGTTTCGTATCCGAATCCTTCACGTTTGGACATGATTGCCATACCATGATCTCCAACACTACCGGTGATTATGACTTTATCTCCAACTTCGAGACCTGAGTCTCTTACTACATCTTCTTTTTTACCTATTCCTATACCTGCTGTGGTGATAATCATACTGTCTAGCTTGTCACTATCTATAACTTTTGTATCACCAGTTATTATTGCAGCATCTACTTCTTCACATGTTTCGTTCATTGATTTAATAATTCTTTCTAAATCTGAACGTTCGAATCCTTCACTAATTACCATTGCATTACTTAATGATACTGGTTTTACTCCCATTACTGAAATATCATTTAATGTTCCTGCTGCTGAAATTCTTCCTATGTCTCCTCCTGGGAAGAATAATGGTTGAACTGTGTGTGCATCTATTGTTGTTACCACTACATGATCATCGTCTAATGGTATTGTTGCACTATCATCTAATGATTCTAGTCCAATTCCTCCATTAACACTGGTTTTTGAGAGGTTGCCTAGAATTATGTCTGAAATCATGTCTTGCATGACTTCTCCTCCTGCACCATGAACCATGTTAATTTTATCATCACTATATGCCATTCATAAAACCTTCTGTTTGTTTAATTTATTTGATAATATATATGTTATTCCTAATATTTAAAAGTCATTTAATAGTGTGAAAAAGGGATTATGAAATAAGAATATTTCCAAAATATTTTAGGTAAAATAAAAATATTAAAATAAGTATAAATAGAATATAACTATCATGTTCAATAATAAATAAAAAGTACTAGGTTTTTTTATGAATTACAGGAAAGATTACTATAAAATATTAGGATTAACTGAAGACACCGATAAAACAGAAATAAAAAAAGCTTATAAAAAACTTGCACGAAAATATCATCCAGACATTAACAAGTCAAAAAATGCTGAAAAGAAGTTCAAACAAATAAATGAAGCATATAACATTTTATCAGATGATACAAAAAGAAGAAAATATGATTTATACAGATTAAAACTTCAAGAAATTAAAACGGGTGCACTTACTAAAAAGAAAACTTCAATGCGTAAGAGTAAAAAAAGAAGACATTACAGACGTGAAAATAAAAGTAATATTTCCAAGTATGTTGATCTTGCAGTACATTTAGAAAAAGATTATGGTTTAATATCAGGACTGATTGGTTTAACTGGTAAAATGTCAGGAAATTCTGGAAATAGTCCTGTTAAAAGTGTTTTATCCACATTATTAAATAGTAGTAGTTCAGGAAAGGGTAAACACAGACATCGATATGGAAGAAAATCATTTTAACATCCACCCCATTTTTTTTGGACAATACATTCTTACATATTAGAGAAATATGTGAAGATTATTACCCCCATCTTTTTTTTGTATATAATCTGTATCAATAAATTTAAATATTAAAGAAATGATATATTATAATATTATTGTAAAATAGTATATACTAAAATAATGCTCTGAATTTAATCCTAAAAGATTAAAAAAAAAACTTATTTATTCAAGGAGTATTATTACGGATTTTTATCTAATAATGAAAAAACCATACCATTTACTTTGGGAATGGAAATAATCTTAAAACAATTCAATATAAGATTAATTTTACAAAACCCCTCGGAACTAAGGGGGGATAGCTTGGTAACCTTCAAAATAAAACCATATATTTTGACAACCCAGGAATATTCATCCAACGATGATTAAGTTCAAACAATCATATAATAATACATGTAATAAATATGAATAAAAAATGAGGTGAAAACATGGCAATTTGGCAAGGAAGTTCATTAAGAAAACCAACTGGAGCAAGATCCAGAAGAAACAAAAATAAAAGAAACGCTGAATTTGGTAGAACACCAGCAGATACCAGAATCGGAGAAGAAGTTAAAAAAGAAATTATTGTAAGAGGAAACGGTACTAAAACCAGAGCAACCGTTGCAAACAGAATCAACGTTATCAACCCTAAAGATAACTCCAGCAAAAACGTTGAAATCAAAACCGTACTCGAAAACTCAGCAAACGCTCACTTTGTAAGAAGAAACATCATTACAAAAGGTGCAGTTGTAGAAACCGAAATCGGTAAAGCAAAAATAACTTCAAGACCAGGTCAAAAAGGAATAGTAAACGGTGTATTAATCGAATGAGCATTCCAAAAATAATTGAAGAACAGGTAACGGAGCTGTTAAGCTCCATAAACCATGATCTTCCAGAGGATATGGAGTTAGAACTGGAAGGTTACTATGACAGAGGATTCTTCGTATCCAAGAAAAGATATGCTGTCATATATGAAGGTGAAATCACCGTAAAAGGTTTAGAACTAGTCCGCAGAGACTGGGCACCTGTGGCTAAAAACACACAACACGATGTGTTAGAAGCAATACTTAAAGATGCATCACCTACCAAAGCTAAAAAGGTAGTGAAGAATGTTATCAAAGAATTAAATAGTGGTAACGTTCCAATGGAAGACCTTGTAATTCATACAAAACTAACTAAAAAACCAGAAAATTATAAACAAAATGCACCACACGTACTTGCAGCAGAGAAGCTAAGACTTCATGGCCAAAAAGTTACCAGTGGTACTATTATAAGATACGTTATAACTAAAGGTAATGAACCTATTAGTAAACGTGCAGAACCAGTAGAATACATTGGTGATAAAGAATATGACCCAGAGTATTATATTCAAAACCAGGTATTACCAGCAACACTACGTATACTGGAATCTATTGGTTACTCTGAAGAACAAATCATGAACAACGAAAGACAAACTAGTCTTGACAGTTTCTTTTAAACTCCCCAAAAAAAATATTTTATTCTTATTTTAATTAATTATAACTTTAAATTAGATTATACAATAATAATTTAATAAACGTTTTCTATAAAACTTGTTAAAAAAAAATAGTTCAAAGCATTTAAAAAAAAGAAAAAAGGAAAGATAAATATTAATTTACAACAGTAAATGTAGTGTTTGTACTTGTTGGATTATAATTAGTTCCACCATTATGATTTAATGTAACATTATTTACTCCAACCTTTGTTACTTTAGCAGAATATGTGAATACTCCATTACTATTTGTTTTAGCACTACCATAAACACCATTAATGTATATTTTAACGTTACTGTTTGTTCTTGCAACATTATTAGCATCAGTGAACTTACCAGTAATAGTTACATTGTTTCCCATTTTTACCTGGCTTATCGGATTAACTGTTATTTTAAGATCTTGTTTTACCATTTTAAATGTTGTGTTAGCAGATACTGGATTATAGTTTGCTCCACCATTATGAGTTACAGTGACATTGTTTATGCCCAGAACACCCACTTTGGATGTTAAAGTGAAAACTCCTTCACTGTTTGTTCTGGTACTGGTAGATTTACCATTTATGAATACTTTTAGAGCAACATTTGCTCTGGCAACACCATCAGCATCTGTGAACTTACCTGTTATTGTAACATTTTCTCCGAATTTAACATCTTTAATGGCATTTAGACTAATTTTTAAATCCTTTTTGACAACAACGTATGTTGTATTTGCACTGGTTGGATTATTTTCCATCAATTAATTGAATAAAACCCTTTTCAGATAATTTATGAACTTTTGGTTGAATAGTTTTAACATATTATGCATTTTATCAGCTAAATCCATAATAGATGATATTTCATTATATTTAATTGCAGATAGAACTTCAAAATCCAATTGAGATAAATTAATTTTATTTGTAACCAAAGCCTCCCCTTTTCCATAATTTCATTAGGATTTTCTAAGAAGTAATTCCAATTTTCTAAATCCTTCATCATTTCCATATTATTTGTTTGATTAAATAAACGTTCTAATTCATTTTCAGAACCATATTTTTGAATTAAATCTTTAATAACATCAGTTCCCCTTTGTTTTTTAATAAGTGTAATCATCATTTTAACAATTCCTCCCTTAATAAATCTAGTTCAACTTGTTTATACTTTTCGATATGCGATTTTACAATTATCAAGGTTTCATGCAATGTTTTTGTCTTTATTTCTGCTCTATCTGGAGGAATATGTGGAAAACAATGTCCTTATTGTCTAATAATATATCGGAGATAATTACTATAGACTATCCACGTCGTGTCTCTTGAAATATTATTCTTTTTTCATATAACAAAATATCCTAGTTGTATATATAAATTTGTTGGTAATATACCCTCATAATTTACAAAAGTCATATGAATCCTCAACATCACCCCGTATCAACGACTTAGAAATGTGTTATATTGTTTTATATGTTAACATTGAATAGAAAAGTATAAAAATAGAAAAATATTAAAAAATTAGTGATTTAAGATATTGCTTAACAAAATAGGGTGTTGTTAGTAATTTCCGCCACGTACAATGAGTATTATTAGTACTATTCCGAATATTGCACTGACTGTGAATCCTACGAATCCCAGTACGGGATATCCGAATATACTTAAACCCTTCTCTATGTTCATAATCATAGAGGAACCTATTAGTAATGCGGCTATTATTATGGCAAGTACTATTTCGTTAACTATACGTGATAGCATTTGAAATATTCTTGTGATTTCATCATCCACTACGGATATTCTTAAGTGTCCATCTTCTACTATACTAAAGAAGTTCAATAGGGATTCTGGTAGTTTTTTGCTTAGATGGTGTATGTCCATGATGCTTGATGTTGTTTTTGTCAATAATCTTTTTGGATGAACTGTATCCACTAATATTTGTAATGCATATGGTTTTACTATTTCTGTTGTGTTAAATTCTGGGTACAGTTCTCGTCCTATATCATCTATCATGGATATTGTTCTTATTACCATCATCAAGTCCCTTGGCAATATTATACCATATTCATTTAATAAATCATCCTCGATTAGTCCCCGTAGTACTCCCGTGATATCATTAAATTGTATGCCATAGTATTTGTCCAGTAATTGCATTATTTCATATTCGACATCTTTGTATACTACTGAGTCATCCACTATTCCCATGTAGATTAATTGTTTTGTTAATAGTTTTGCATCTCCTTCGATTATGAATAGGAATAGTTTTGCCAGGTCGTTTCTTAGGTCATCATCTAAATGTCCCATCATTCCGAAGTCTACAAATGCTACTTGATTGTCTTTTAGGACAAATATGTTTCCCGCATGTGGATCTGCATGGTAGAATCCGTATAGTAATATTTGTTTTATGAATGAATCTGCGCCCTGTAATGCTATTTTTTGTTTGTCGTATTTTTTGTCATCTGATTTAAGTACTGTGTTTAGACTTACTCCGTCGAGGTATTCCATGGTTAGTACTTTGCTTGTAGTGTATTCTGTGTAAATTTTTGGTACGTATACTTCATCGTTTTTAAGCAGGTCTTGGAGGTGTACTCCATTCATTGCTTCAAATTCAAAGTCCAGTTCTCTTTTAATGTCTCTTTCGAACACTTCCACTAAACCGGGTAAGTTGTATGATTTTGCCATATCTAAACGGTTATCTAAACGATTAGCTATGATTTTCATTATCCGGATGTCGCTTTTGATTGTTTGTTTTAAGTTTGGGTGTTGTATCTTCACTGCTACGGGTTTATTGTTTATTGTGGCTGTGTGAACTTGTCCTATACTTGCTGATGCTATTGGTTCTTCACTAAAGTTTTCGAATACTTCATTTAGGGGTTTTGAGAATTCTGATTCTATTATATCTGATACTGTGTTGTAATCATCTATTGGTGCTGATTCCTGGAGTTTGCTTAGTTCTTCTGCTAAATCAAAACCTATGAGTTCAGGGTATGTGCTTAATGTTTGTCCTAGTTTAATGAAGGTTGTTCCTAATTCTTCCAGAACATATCTTATACGTACATTATAATCGGATGGCATTTCCTCGGAAATGTTACGGTTAAATAGAGGTATTCTATAGTTTTTGTTGGATATGTAACTTGTAAATGATTCAAAACCGTATTTGATTAGTACTTTTACTATTTCATTTATACGTGCTATATCATTTCGTCGTTCCTGAAAGGTCATAATACCACCGAGTATATTATAAAAAGAAAAATTAAATAAAGGGTTGGGGGGAGATTATAATCCTATATTACGTACTAGGAATGTTGCAATCACTACTGCGATTACTAATATTAATATTATGATTAGTATTGTTGTGATTCTGCTGGTTAAAGAGTTGATGTTTTCATCAACATCATATGATTCTTCGTTTAAATCTTCATCAAGTTTTGTGTTGAATTTTGATTTAAGAGCTTCGTCGACTTCATCAACTTCTTTTTTATCTGTTTTTTGGATTATTGATTTTTCTTTTCTTTCTTTGACTGAATTGAGTAAAGGTGTTTCATTGTCTTCGTTGACTAGTTTTTCTAAGTCTATTTCTTCGGTTTTTGTGGTTGGTTCTACTGGTGTTGGTACTGTTTTTTTGATTATTTTTTCTGGTTCTGTTGTTTGTGTTTTGTTGATGGATGGTATTACTTTTTCTTCTGTTGTTTCTGGTATTGTTGGTTTTGTTTCTGGAACTGCTTTTATTTGTTTTTGTGGTTCTGGTTCTTCAACAAATAATGCTTCATCTGGTGTTATTTCCTGTGGTACTATTTTTTGTTCTATTTCTGGTGTTTCAGCTACTGGAGTTTCCACTACAGGTTTTTCAATTACAGGAGTTTCTATTTCCTGTTTTTCTACTACTGGAGTTTCTACCACTTGTTTTTCAGCTACGGGAGTTTCTTCAATTACTGTATTTTCAACAACTGGTTCTTCATCAAATATTGCAACTGTATCATCAACAACAAAGTCATCAAAGATATCTACAACTTCATCATTTGATACTACTGAATCTGTTATTACTTCTTCTGTTACTGGTACTTCTTCAACAGTTTCTTCAATTATTGGTTCTTCAATGATTGTTGTTTCCATTGCTTCGGTTGTCTGTGTAGTTTCGATTGGTGTTTCCACTATTTCCTCTGCAAATAAGTCTGTTGATTGTGCAACTGGAGTTTCTGGTTCTATGTTGTTTGAAATTGTTTGTGTAACTTCTGTTTTTGGAGCTTCTGCTTGTTCTGGTATTATTACTTCTTCTGGTGCTATCGATTGTTTTGGTGCTGCTGGTTTAACTCTTTTTCTTGGTTTTATTGGGTTTGCTATTGTTGCTTTTGCTGCTCTTATACCTTGACTGACATTTTCTTTGAAGTTGGATTCTTGTTTTTCTACTACTTGTAATGAATCATCGATTTCTTCTACTTCTTGTTCTGTAATTTTTGTTTCTGTAACTTCCGGTTCTGCAATATCTGGTACTATTACATTTTTAGGTTTATCAACAATAATTAGTTCATCATCTAATGGTGCTTCTTGCCATATAACATTTTCGTCTATGCTTTCTTGATGATCCAATTCTAATAAAGGATCATATTCTTTTTTTACATCGTCTACTTTTGTTCCACATTTAGAACAAAACACGTCGTCTGCATTTAGTTCTGACCCACATTTTTTACAAAACATTGTTTTTACTCCTTTGATTGTTTAAATAAATACTAACTAGTATGAATAAAATTATTAAAAGTATAATACTTTGAAGATTAATACTGAATATCTTTTTAATTAGAATTTTATATTATATATTACTATATTGTTTATAATATTTAAATTCTCATATTTATTGAGATTTTATTCAGAAATAATAAAAAAATACATGATTTTAAAATTAAAAAAGGGAGGGAAGAATGATAAAGACAATAACATATAGTTAATATGTTCATCCAATTACTCTTAGATTCTTTGCAATAATTTTTGGAGTTATGGTAGCTCCCATTTGTCTTGTTTCTTTTGTTACTGCACTTGCTGTTTTTAATATATCAAATATATTACCGGAGATCATAGCTTTTTTTATAGGATTTTTAATTTCACCATTTTTAATTTCAAATGCATTTCTTGCTTCTACTGAGAAATCACCAGTTATAGGGTTGGCAGTATGTGCTCCCATCACACTGTTAACTGTTATACCATCCATAATATCAGATATATTAGTTACTTCTTTGAAATCAAGTTTTAAGTTAGTGAAACCAACATGAGGTACTGAATTAAAACCGGACCGTTTAGCATTAGATGTTGTTTTTACATCATTTTCATCCTTATTTGCATGATACGTGTCATATATGAAAGATTCAAGTATTCCATCTTTTATTAAAACTGTACTTTCTGATGGTGTTCCTTCATCATCAAATTTAGAGGATGAATTTGCTCCAGGTATTGTTGCATCATCATATAATGAAAAGGATTCTGATGCTACCTGTTCTCCGAGTTTATCCTTAAAATAGGATCTTCCCCTTTGTGTGTTTTCACTACTTAATGCAGAAAAGAATGTTCCCAATAATGATGTTATTGCAAAATAGTCAAGTACAACATTTGTAGTTCTGGTTTCTGTTGCTTTCCCGTTTCTGGAATTTTTTGCAAGATCTGTGGATTCATTCACAACACGTGTGATATCCAAGTCTTTTGTATGATTTACATCATATGCGTAAGCACTGGAATAACCTTCATTTTCTTTTGCATTTAATGATACTGATATTCCGGAACTTGACTGTTCTTCACTTGCAAATAATCCATTTGAGTTTGCAATTATTGTTTTTCCCACTGCTACTTCATATTCTGCAGAGGTTGGTTGACAATCTTTTTCTTTTACCATTTCCACCAGATTTTGACATGTTTGTATTGCTTCTTGTAATGTCACATCTTCTATTCTTGAATCATATAATCCTGAAACTTCCTTGTATTGTTCTGGTTTGTCTATTATTTCCACAAATTCATCAGGACTGTTTAGTTTTGAATTGTTTATTGCTTGTTTAATTACTTCATCAATTCTATTAATGTTTGTTGTGTAAGCAAATCCCTGTTTTTTATTATTTAATACTCTTACACCTATTCCTGTAACATCTTCTTCTTTAGCATAGTTTACTTCATCATTTAGTACAGATATTTCTGTTGATTTTTCTTGTTCTAGGAATACTTCTGAGTATTCTACATGTTTTGAGAGTTTAGTTATTATATCATCAACTATATGATCCATTGTTTCACCAAGATTAATCATCCATTTTAGAATACCTGTATGCTATGTTACAAGTTCCTTCTTTACTTACCATACATGCACCTATTGGGTGTAATGGATTACATTCTCCACGGAACAGTTTACAATCTTCAGGTCTTGCCATTCCTCTGAGGATTGGTCCACAGATACATCCTTGTGGTACATTTTGTGAGTCAGGTAAGTCCATATCATATTTTTTCCTTGCATTATGGTCATCAAACTCTTTTTTTAGTTCATAAATTGAGTTTGGTATTTCAGGGAAACCTCTCCATTCTTTGGTTGTTACTTCAAACACTTCATCCATTGCTGCTATTGCTTTTACATTACCTTCTTCACGAACTGCACGTTTATACTCATTTTGTACACGTGGATTGTCTTCTTTTTTCTGTTTAAGAATTAAGTATATTGAGTAGAGTATGTCTAATGGGTTGAATCCTGCTACTGCTTGAGGTATTCCATAGTCTTCTGAAAGGTAATCAAATGGTTTTGTTCCTATTATTGTACATACATGTCCCGGTTCTATTAGACCATCTAATTTTACTTCATCATGTACGAGAAAATCAAGTGTTGGTGGTATTAATCTATGACTGCTTAGAACTGAGAAATTTTCTGGAGGATTATTTAACATTTCACTAGCTGTGGTTGGAGCAGTTGTTTCAAATCCTGCTGACATAAATACTACATCATTATCTATTTCTTTTGCAAGGTCAACTGCATTTCCTATACCATAAACTATTCTTACATCTGCACCTTCAGCTTTTGCATCTGCCAATGATTTTTCAGTACCCGGTACTCTGAGCATATCACCAAATATTGTTACAGTAACTCCCTGTTCTGCTAGTGCTACACATTCATCTATTTCCTGTGCTGGAACTACACATACTGGACATCCCGGTCCAGCCACTATTTCTACTTCTGGAGGTAGCATTGAACGAATACCATTGTACATGATTGTGTGTTCATGTGAACCACATACGTGCATTATTTTCATTGGTTGTTTTACTTCGTTAATTTTTTTTATAATATCTTTTGTTAAATTTTTCATTTTAACTAAAACTCCCCATAAATTATTAAACAAATTATTTTTTTGAATTTTCTCCGGATATTCTATTAAATAATATGAAATTCTTTATCGTTGATAATTATTATTAAAATTAAGATATTTAAAATATGTCTTTATTTACAGATATTAATTAAAAATGTAAATATGATTAATATTAAATATTATAACATAATTGTTTAAAGGAGTAAAATATAATGCACATCAGTGTAGTAGGGTTAGGCGTTGAAGGTCAACAAGCAACCATTAGTTTATTAAAAAGAGGTTATGATGTTTATTCATCGGACATTAATAGACATATTGATTTATCTTTATTAAAAAAAGAGAATATTAATGAAGAACAGTTGGATTTAGAAATAGGTAGTCATAATCTTGACAAAATATTTAAATCAGATGCTGTTTCAGTCAGTCCTAGCTTATTTAATAAGGACATGGCTAAGAATATTATTGAAAGAGGATTATTTATCTCAGATATTCTTAACAAACATAAGAATATAAAAACCATTGCAGTTACCGGAACTAATGGAAAAACTACAACCAGCCACATGATTTACCATATACTAACCAATTCGGGTTTTAATGTTGTTCTTGGAGGTAATGGTGGTGGCGGATTTTCAGGATATAATGAATTACTCCTTAAGGCCAATGAAGAAGAATATGATTACATGGTTATTGAAGTATGTGATATGACTCTTGATTTTTGTAATTATGTATTTGATATAGATTTGATTGTTGTAACTAATATTGGTTATGATCATATGGATGTTCATCAGTCCATCGAACATTACACGGAAGAAATTGAAGAATTTATTAAAGATAAAACTGCCGTTCTTAATAGTAATGATGAAAATCTCGTTAAACTTCAAAATGATAACACATTATTATTTGACAAATACGATGGTAAATTAAATCTATTTGGTAAATTTAATTTACAAAATGCTGATGCTGCAAGGGTTGCTTGCAGAGAACTTGGTGTTTCAAACAAGAATATTCAGAAAGCTCTTGAAACGTTCACTTCTGTTGAAGGAAGAACAATTAAGTTACAATATGAAAGTAATGAAATTGTATCAGGTAAGACAGATAATGTTGACGCACTTAAGGCAGTTCTTGACGAGGAATATTTTGATACTGTGATTATTGGTACTCCACGAAAACATGAAACATGCCGCTTTAATATATTGGATTATATTAAAAAATACAGTCCTGATACATTAATCATTTTTCCGGGACTTGATGATACCACATATGATTACGTTCAGTACTTAAATAAGTTAGGTTATCATAAGGATTTAAGAGTTATTAAACATGTGGACGACATTATCAAATATATTCAAACATTAAACAATAAGAAGATATTCATTGGTGGTAATGGTCAATCAAAAATAACCCTCATCACCTCAAAATTAATAGATTAAACCCCCATAATTCTTTTATTTTTTTCATAAATATTGTAAAATTATATTAATTATTAAAAATATAATATAAACTAATAAAAAAATTTTTTTAAAACATAATATTATAATATAAGAGGTTAATGAATAAATGGCAAAACTATCTAATCCTTATTTATTAATTGGAGTATTACTTATAACAGTTCTTGCTTCAGGTGTTATGTGTAATATGTTCACCAGCTCTGTCCCTGTAAAAGATGCAATTTATGGAGGAAATGGTTCTACAGTTGTTGCAGGTGACTTATTAGTAGACAACAGCAATATTCGTAAAGAACCTTTAGCCGCAAATCCATCAAACGTGTTTGGTCCATTACAACGTGGAGATGTTTTAACATTTGCAACATCAATAATTACTGGTGCTGCACCAAAAGATGTTATTAAAGATGAAAAATACATCACTGCAGATGGTCATATTTCTGATAAAATAAACGGAATCGGAAAAGTTACAGTAGACGAAAAAGGCGAAGTAAGTGTTGAAAAAACTGATGAAATTGTATGGGCACATAAATATTCTGATACCATTGCAGTTAAATCAGGAGATTCTATCGACTTTAAGCGTAACAATGAAACAGTTAAAACTGTAGCTATAAGCGAGATCAATAATGATACAGTTCCTACAGATTACGTTTCAGCAGCTGAATTAAAAACATGGAGTGAATCTGCAAAAGATGGAGATAACATGACTGTAGATTATTATCTTGGTAATTTCAGCGATGGCAGGGCAGGAGTTCATGGAAAAGAAAACATAACCCACCTGTTTGGTGAAGAAGTTTATGATTATATGCTTAATTATACACCAGGCAACCCTGTTTTAGTATATGATAATAATGCAACATTAGTTAAAATCAGTGAAGGAACAAGTTATCTTGAAGCTTTAGCTGAGTATCCTACGGAAATTCGTGCAGCTAATGCTAGAGAGTTTGCAAGAGGATGGAATGGTACTTTTGTACCTGCAAATGGTTCTGCACACGGTAAAGATAAGATATCTTTCACATCAATTGCAGAAGCTGAGGCAGCATCCGGTTCAGCTACTCACGGAGTATGTCCACCAGGAAGATCACTAAGAGAAGCTTGGCTTTCATTAGATAACCCATTACCAGTTGGTATGTCCAGTGATCATGAATCTATATTATATGAATATAGGCCAACTATCGATGTTCTCCTAAACAATGTTCATGACTACCCAGTTATAGTTAAAATGTGGACTGAAGGAGAAGGTGGAGCAACTACCACATACACCGAAGTATATAAACTTGTAGATAAGAACACACCAGTGAACAACACTACCAGTGCTAATGAAACTAATGTAAGTGAATCTACTTCAGAATAAATTACATAACTAACCACCCCTAAAAATTACTTTTTTTTATTAATAAATTTTTTTTTGGGTTTGATTAATATGGATGCTATAGTAACAGCAGCAGGTAAAAATTCTAGAATGATAAATGATTTTAAAAAGATGAATAAGAAACCTATTCATAAATTAAAATTAAAGTTACAGGATAAGGAGATATTAATCCACACATTAGAAAACATCTTCCAATCTGATATAGATAATGTTAGTGTATGTGTAGGTCATTATAAAGAGGAAATAATAGAATTATTAAAGGAGTATTCTTTAGATGTTAAATTAAATATCGTGGTTAATGAGAACCCGGATGTAGGATTAACCAAAACTATTGAAAATGCTCTTAAAAATAATATGGATAAGTATTATTTGTTTGCTGCTGCAGATCAGCCAACATTAAGTAGTAAAACTATTAATTCTATGATAAATGTTCTTAAGAATTCACCAGATCCAACTAATACTATTAGTATTCTGAGACGTAGAAAAATTGGAAAACTTGATACTGCTGAAGGTCTTGGAATGCCTTTTTGTTGTTATGGTAAACTATTGTATGATTACATATCTAATGAAAATGATAATCTTAACCCTATTTTAAGAAAAATGATTAGTGATGGTGTTGAGTTTTATGCAGTTGAGGAAGATAATGAATTGGAATTATTGAATATTAATCATTATGATGATTATCTTAGAATTAAAAATGAAATTGAGGAGAATTAGTTTTTAATTATTTTTAGAATATTTTTTTT
>AUXO011466051.1_pt1 | contig 22533 bp, 19 predicted proteins | sample 768731 | NCBI WGS metagenome assembly AUXO01 (sample SAMN02715735, study PRJNA202380) | gut metagenome | biome: sheep rumen | host: Ovis aries | place: New Zealand: Palmerston North | reverse complement strand
TAATTCGTATCGTAGCAATTTTAAAAGTTGTAAACTAGTTGTAAATTCATTTTTTTATTCCGTCAAATACTTGAAAATAAAAGATTTCTAGCCATTGCTTAATACCATGCCGTGGCAGATGAATAAAATCTTGATTTTTCTCATATTACCAATATTTTCGGGCTTTTCAAGCCTTTTTGCCTATCTTCATTTTTCACTTTTTTGTATATCTTTGCATATTTTCGTCATCAATTTTGGTAAAAACATTAGTAAAGTTCAAGTCTGTACCAAAAACAAATCTGCCATTGTGAATCGACAAGTGAGAAATTGGAGATTAAGATAAATACTGTTCGTTTCCCCTGCATCTCTAGTGCTTCCATCTTTCGATGTGTCCTTATCAGGTGGGCTGTAATTTAATTTTCAATCATTATATTCTTAAAGTTCCATTCTCAGAATGTTCCTTCCTCATCCCCTCTGAATACTTCTTGAGCATCATCACACGCTTGCATCTATTACACTTAATTTCAATATTCTGAAATGCCACAGCAAAATCATCGACGCATACAAAGTATTCCATCATTAACTTGTTTCATTTTTTACATCTAATTTCTATAACATTTCCTTTGTTCAATTCAGTTCGCTCCTTATTCATACAAAATCATACATCTACAATTCTATACTCGTAAAGGGAAAAAAATCATTTTTACAAGCATTTTGCTGGGAGTTCCAATGAATGTCTGATACTAGGTCTACACCTCAGACACCAACACTATGGGTTGGCTTGCTCCAGTTATAGTTTTCCTTAAATATCTAATAAGCATATGGAGCTATCTCTCCAGTGATGTTTGTTGCATGGTCAATCTTTTTCTAACGGATAAAAGAGAATAACTCATTATCCCTGACACTTATCTCAGCCACTCTGCACCGGAATCCATCCTCACGAAGTCTTGCTGCAACACTCTCAGTCAGAATATAAAAAAATCACCGGTAATAAAAAGATTCCGGTGTTCAGATATATATTCGCAAGTAGCAAGTCTATTTATCAGTGCCTTGGTTTTCAAAAGGAAAAACTTTTCTACGAGCACAGCATCGGTATCGTTTCCATCAATAGACCAGGAAATATCTAGTTTCCTAACTTTTTAAAACGCAATTGACCGTCCTCTTAGACACATTACAGCTGTCGGGAATGTTCTACTGACTGAGTCCTAGACCACTAAGTCTGAGAATCTCTCGATACTTGGTCATAATCATGACATCCTTTGAATGTATTTACACCTCATGGTGCATACGTATATTCTAATGGATTTATTATAAAGGTTTCCACCACCGAAATGCTGTTTTCCTAAAAATCTGATTTGCCGTTTCCTATTTCCGGACAGTAGGGACACGGAACCCGGATTATTCAATCAAACTCTAAAGTGATTCCTTTAACCCTGATAGTGGCAGCTATGGTATTATCTAGATAAAGTCACTATGTGGTATTGTTATTTCCGCTGTAGAAGACTGTTCATTAACAACTAGCAGTTCTACGAAAGTAATCTGTTATTTTTCAAGTGTATCAATATATGTTTCTTTCAATTTTCTCTGTCAGTAGTATTACTGGTCTTTGAAGATGTTATTAAGCTCCAGCCATTCAAGTATCTTCATTCCACGATGACTAATGATCCTATTATTGCTATAATAAACATTTTTGATTTCTTCATAAATTTTCTTTTTTTGCTACAGTATTCATCCTTATTACCTTTTAAATAATTGTAATAGAAATTTAGTACCATATCAAAATGCCTGATTTTCTTACCCATCCGAAAATGTTAGATTTAGCAACATTATACTCTTTTTCGAGTTATGAGTACCTTGTTCCTTGCATATAAGCATATACCAATTGTTTTTAAATTCTACATCATATTTTTGTCATTATGGTAATTTCCTTGTTCGTCTTATTCTATATTATCTAAACAATGTGTTACAAGATTAGTGTGCCACTACATAATTGAAATAATCCGGTCGCAAAGCGACAATGTACTACTTCTATGTGCAACAATTAACATTGTTATATCATCATACTGCGAGAATAATTTTTTATATAATTTTTTCTCTGTTATATTATCCAACGCCGAAGTTGCTTCATCAAGAACTATGATAGGTGCTTTTTTAAGTAAAGCTCTCGCTATTGCTATTCTTTGTCGCTCGCCGCCCGATAATGTGCACGCTGCTTCCCCTACAAGAGTATCATAACCTTTTTCTAGTTTTATAATAAAATCATGTGCACAAGCACATTTTGCAGCCTCTATTATTTCTTCTTCAGTAGCTTTAGGATTACCATAAGCAATATTTTCTTTAATACTTACATTGAATAAATACGCATCTTGCGAAACATAGGCGATTTGTTTTCTCACCTCGCCTACCCCATCATCGCAAAAATTCTTCCCAGCAATAGAAATCTTTCCTTCAAAAGGCTCATATAATCCAAGCAACAGCTTCATAAATGTACTCTTTCCCTTTCCCGATTCCGCTGTTATTGCCACTTTTTCACCTTTTTCCACAGTTAAACAAAATTTATCAAGAATCAACATATTGCTATTATATCCAAATGTTACATCTTTCACATTGATTTGTGCAGCATCCTCACCCCCTATTTTTTCAAAATAGATTTTCTCTTCCTCACATTCAAGGAAGTTCATTATGTTCTGCACATATACAAGCTTATCATGAAATTCAGGTATATTTTTACCAATCTGTTTAAAATTCCATGCAAAAGATCCATATAATGCATATATTGCAACAATTTCTTCAATTTGTACCCATGAATGACTTACAAATATTACTCCAATGCCTAAAAATACAAGTGAGGTTATAATTTCTGATAATCCATTAATTCCACTTACAACAGAATGTATCTTGTTATTATATAATTGGCTTTCTGTAAAATTTTCATTGGCTCTTACAAAATCATCTACCTTTTTGTAGCCGCCTCTGTACATTTTCAGCACACCCACACCTTTAATAAGATTCATTAAATTCTCTGTAATACTTTTATTTCCCTCTGACATCTTTTTGCTAGTACGCTTAATTTTCCCAACAAAAAATGTATTATAAAAAAGCATTGCGCAATTGAAAATCACCAATATAACAGTCATCTGCCAACATAGAAACAGCATATAAACCATATATATAAATACTGTAAGCACAGGTGAAATCAATCTTCTTAAAATAGCTCTATATATATCCGTTGCTTTTTCGGTATCATACACCAATTTAGAGATGAACTCTCCTGTATGATGTTCATCGTAATATTTTTGTGGTAATTTTAATGATTTACTATAATTACACCTTTGAAGATTCGCTGTTGCTCGTTTGGCTTCAATGTTATATCTGATTGTCGAATAGCGCCATCCAATCAATACTATAATTCCAATTGCTATATTTACAGCTATATCAATCCATATACCATTAACATCTTTTGTCCGTATTCTTTCTGTCAATCTATTAATAAGATTTGAAGTTATAACACTAAATCCGGCATCAAATGCTATCATGCCTATAATAGCCATAGTATATATCCAGGTTCTCTTCCCCATAAAAGCCATAAACTTATTGAATATCCTTATCTGTTTCATGCATTCTCACTTTCCCTCTTATAAAGACTTTTATAAATTCCGTCTTGCACCATCAATTGGTTATGTGAACCTTTCTGAACTATCTTTCCATTTTCCATAACAAATATCATATCCACATCCTTTATTGTAGACAATCGGTGTGCTATGTATATGATAGTTCTATCTGAAAGCAGTTTGTTAATCATCTGCTGAATCTTTTTTTCATTTTTTTCATCAATTGATGCTGTAGGTTCATCCAAAAGAATTATCGGTGCATCCTTTAACAGAGCTCTTGCAATTGAGATTCTCTGCCTTTGTCCGCCCGAAATCATACATCCATTCTCACCAACAATCGTATCATATCCATTATCAAGTTTTTCAATAAACTCATTTAATCCAACTTTTTTACAACATTCTATTACATCATCTTTTGACGCAGACGGATTACCCACAGCTATATTTTCATATATTGTTTCTGGAAAAAGAAAAGTATTCTGTGAAACCACAGCAAACTGATCTCTTAATGAATCAATAGATACTTCCTTGGAATCCTTTTCCCAAATGTTATATTTTCCATTATTAGGATCATAGTATCTTATCAATAATTTGAAGATTGTACTTTTCCCAGTTCCCGAATGACCAACAAATGCGACCTTATCTCCTTGGTTAATTCTAAAACTAATTCCATTAAGCACTTTCTTTTCATTGTTATATCCAAAGTCTACATTTACAAATTCTAATGCCTGCTGTTTTTTTTCTGGTAAAGATAAAATCTTTTCACCGCCAGATGATTCTTTATCTAAATTCATTAATTTCTCTATTCGTTCTATTGAAACAGAACACTCCTTATAATCATTAAATACAAATGGAATTACAGACATTGGGTGAACCATTTTATTCAACAAAATTATTATTGCGAAAGCACTTCCGCCTGAAATAACGCCCTTGATTGTTTCAAATAATATCTGAATCATACACACTATCATAGGCATCCATTTTATAAACATCTGCAATACCCATGATAATGATGACACTTTGGTTCTCTCACATTCATTTCTTAATATATCATCAATAATCACCTGCATCTTGGAATACACAACTTTATCCAAATTGTTAGTTTTTACACATTCTATACCGCTTACAGTGTCGATAGCTAGATCTGTGAGTTTATCATTTTTAGATGCTCTTTTTTGGGCTAACTTTTTTAGTTTTTCTGCAATACGCCTTGATGCAGACAGCATAATAGGATAAAAAATTATAATTGTTGCTAAAAGGCGTATATCTGTAACTGCTATATAACAACATGTTACTAGAATAGTCATTATGTATGTCACAGCAGATGGAAATGTTTCTTCCAATAACATTTTCAACTTGTCAATATCAGATACCAACTTATTAACCATTTTCCCAGTTCCGTTATTATTCAAGTATTCATATGACATACTAGGTATCACATTTGCAATATCTGTTTTAATCTTTGATACCGATAAGATTGCTGTTTTGCCAATCAATAAGCTACTAAAGTATGATGCCCAAAAACCCAATACGGCCATTAATGCCAATTGCCATATAAAACTGTAATCATCAATACTTCCTGTCGATAATAAAGCATCTATCTGATCAGATATTATATCCGTACCTTCTACTAAGATTACTGAATATATGCTAGACATAATTATCCCTGCACCTATTGCTAATTTATTATTTTTTATCTGTTCCCACAACATCTTATTCATTGTATATTTCCTTACTTTAATACTCTTCGAAATTTTCAAGATACTTGCTATATACTTCTGTTTCTATTTTTTTCAAATCATCAAACATTATTTCAAATCTATCCATTAACTTCTTATTATGAGTAATATTATATTTAAGTACTGTATTTTTAAATTGTTCTGTTATTTTTATTATTTCATTCATCTCACAATCAGGAGACACTATTCCATAAATCTGATTAAGTATTTGCATTCTATCTTTCATAATGCACTTATGTTCATAAAGCATACACATAAATCTAAAATCAAGATTTTTATTATTTTCAACCTGGCTCAAGAAATCTCTATATACTTGCTCATAAGCATCAAGACCCCATTTACCATTCTGATATAAAGTAAAATAGGAATTACCAATTGAAGAATTATTACAATTCACAAAATCGAATATCTGTTTTTTTATAATTTTTACATTTATCTCACTAGAATATCCCATTTGAAATACTTGGTTGTATCTTAACAAAATAATTCTAAACTCTTTATTATAATTCTTCATAGTTATATCTTTATTCTGCATATGTTTCTTGTTATATTCAATTGTATAGCAAAGTGCTTTTTTTAGATCCTCATACCCCAACTCAATAATAGCAAGCTTTTGCCCATTACTTGGAAAATTCATTACATACACACATTTTTTTTCATCATTATAACCAAATATAAACTCACTATGTACTACATCCGCCCTTTTGTAAAAACGCATTCCTGGAACATGTGATTCTGCTAAATAAAAAATAACATAATTATTATTATCTATCCAAAATTTTATATCATCAATAATGGCGTTTTGAGCTAATCGATAATTATTCTGAGTTAGTTCATTGGTATTTAATATAACTTTATCGTTATATGCAAAGTCTGAATTAGGATAATAATCCACTTTCCCTATACCTTTATGATATATCTGAATAAAATTGTTATATATCCAATTAAGTGATCTTTCCTGTGCCGTAATTATCGACGAAACAGTACTAAATGGTAAATAGCTAGTTATTGGTGGTGGAAAAGCAATTGCAAGTCTTTTCTCATTTTCTTCATTAATTTCTTCTAAAATATTAAGTTTCATATTACCTTGTATGATAATCCAAAAGTGAACTATCACACATTTCCTTTCTTTTTTATACCATGGCTTATTCCATTCAGTTACTTGGAACATTAATAAATCTTACAAAAAAGACCACATATCCTTTTTTTCAATACTTCAGTTTGTTCAAAGTCATCGCCAATAGCCATACAAAAAGTTCTGACATTTCCTCCACTATATCCAGCATTCAAGGTTGCTGAATTATAGATAAAAGTTCCTTTTTCACCATCATACAATAGATTGGCTTCATCTAACACTTCTTGCATTTTTGAGTAATCAAATTGTTCATTAGTATGAAATCTTTCATAAAAAGCATAAATGCACTTGTTTACAAATTTAGACTGTACAAAAGAAACATATGTGGACAAAGTAAATCTTCCATTAATCTCAATAATCGGAACAATTTCATCATTACTACCAATTAATGCATCAATACCAAATACTCCCGTAAAGCCTTGGTCATACAAATATTTTCCAATAATAACTCCATATTCCTTACACTGTAATTCTTGTTCCTTGGTGATTCTTGCAGGCATTACAGAACCAACATAAAGAACATTATTAACAATTTGTTCTTTCACAGAAAATGTTTCTACTTCACCATCTTCTGATACATAGACTTGAAGATTCAAATCCACTTTCTTTTCCAACCATCCCTCAACAAGCCATTCATCATTTTTCTTTATCTTCATCACTCGTTCAATAATCATAAGCACTGAATGAAGTCGTTTTTCATCATCAATAACCCATATGCCCTGCCCAGATGAGTTACAAGGCATCTTTACTACTACTTTTGTGTAACTTTTTCTTAATTCTTCATATGCTTCAGATATTTCAATCCTGTTATGACAAACAATGCCTCTCGCCACATTTAATCCAAGAACATCAGCAACGTTTTTAGCAAAAATTTTGTTATTAACAATCTTGTTTTTTTCGTGTGTTCCGCCAATCAAATGCATTCCACACCTTTGAGCAATTAGGGTTTCAGTATATGATACACCATATGGTACAAAATAAACCTTTTTTCTTTTAGAAAGTGTTGTTATTTCATCCAACAACTCCTGATCATTTAAAACCAACTCTGAAATGCTTTTATGCTCATCATTCACACTTGGACACAATATATGAGGGATTTCAAAACCTGCTGTCACCAAATTCTTTAAAAAAAGAGAATCTGGCTTTTTTCGTAAAATAAGGTAATCTTGCTTTTTTGTAATGAGTAAATTCAATTCTTCAACATGATTAACAACTATCTGTTCCTTATGATCCATACATATTTTCTTTGAATTATTCCAATATTGTTCCACTCCTATATTCAACATCCAAACAACGACATGACTATCTCCCGTCTTTATATGCTGAAGTAAATTAAATTTATCGTTCATCTTTATTCCCACTTATTACATCAAACATAGCTCTATTTACTTTACAATAAAAATTGTCTTTTCATAAAACATACAAATTGTGGGCGTTCTACGAAATAATCAGCCCAAACTTCAACATCCTTGGAAAACGTCAAATCATCTTTACCATTTATTATCAGCGAACTAATAATTACTTATTTATCTTTTGTCAGTATTAAAATTTAGTAGCGCCTTATAATCATTTTCTATTGTAAATTTATTTTTCGAAATAATCTACTTTTTCGCAATATTATCTTTTATGAAGCCATGTTCTAAAATCCTTTCTATAAAATATTCTTTTTTTCTAACATATACCATATTTCACAATAATCCAATCAATCCGATGCAACTAAACCTGAAAGAATCAGTTTTCTGGCATTGTCATCTTCATATCAGAAATAATTCTTGCAACTTAAAATACATATTCGTCAACAACTCCATTGATTTCAATTTTCCCTTTCCAAGTAAATTATCAAAAACAAATTCATGTTTTTCAGGTTCTTTTAGCCTAACAAAACTCGTTGATGAACCTCCTGCGAAATGGATAACAAGCAATAAATCTTTCATTATATTCTTCAACTCACTAAAACAATATTCTATCATCAAATTGATTTTACTTTATATATGTTTTCCCAAAATCTATACAGATTTTTTCTAAATACTCCTCTAAGCCAAGCATCTTTACTTCTTCGGTTCCAATATTAACCATTTCTTTAGAAACATCCTCATTGGCATATGACCATTGACCTGCATTCATTAACCCCTTCTCAATCATCATTTTAACCTGTTCTCGTTCATTTAACTTTACAATACCTAACTTCTCAAGTTCATAAACCAAACCACGCATTATACGACAACCAGACGAAATATATTGATTCACTGAAACTCCATTTGGAGGATTCCATCCCAACTCTTTTAGACATTTAATTTGTTCATCAACGCTGATTGAATGATATATATATGGATAAACAGTTGTAATCGACTTAATAGCCTCATTAAAATTCTTCATAAAGCCACGAAATTTAATATCATTTTGATAAATCTCGCTATTTTCCATATCCGATAGTGCATTCTTATATATCATTCTTGTGGAACGTTCGGCAATCGCATTAGCCATTACATCTGGTTTTAATGGAATCTTCCTTCCACTACTTAACTGAGCTATAGACAATCCAGACGCAACATAGGGTATTCCTTGTTCATACGCATATTTAGCAACACTACACCATAAAATATTATTACAGATAAAGCATATATGATTAACGCCTTCACGATGAAATATCTCATGATCCAATACTAACATCCGAAATAATGTCCTAAAATATTTCTGCTCAGGTTTCAGAATCACCAACGGAACATTCATTTGTTCAGCGAATGCCTTCATAGGTTCCCACAGGCATTGATTCTCATATCCATTATCAACCACAACCGCTATGACACGCAATTTATATACCTCTTTAAGTAAATATAATAAATATGAACTATCTTTACCTCCACTGTACATTACAGCTACATCATACTTTTTTCCTTTTTTCGTTTCAAAAATATGTAACAAGTCTTTATCCATAATCTGGTTCCCCCATATAGGCATACATTAAATATCACCTAGATATTTATCAATTAGTCCCATAATTTTATGAATACTAGATAAGTTATCAATCAACAAATCATCATCATCTATTTGAATATCAAATTCACTTTCCAAATTCACTACAATTTCAATGGCATTTAATGAGTCTAATCCAAATGAAATTAAATCATCTTCCAAGCTAATATTCACATCATCATTATCCAATTTTAAAATTTCAGTCACTATATTTTTAATTATCTCTTCCATCTCTTCCATATTTCCTGCATGATAATTAGAAATTTAATCATTACACAGTTCCTTTCTTTTTAATTTTTTTGATTAAATACATTTCCATCATATACAGTCACATTTTAAGTTATAAATAGGCTTATCTAAGCTCAATGACATCCCCATCAATATCCATATATTCCATCGGCATATCATGACTTAAAAAATGAAGTGGACTATATGTAAGTCCATATGCCCCAGAGTTTTCAATTATGACATACTGTCCCGGACATATTTCACTGTTAATCTCTACTTTTTGTCCAATAACATCAAGAGGCGTACACAAAGGTCCTGTAATCGTAGTAACCTCAGTTTCATCACCTATAGGATAAGTAGTAATTGGAAAATTACCTCTTACAGATCTTCCTAAAAAAGCTGCTGAGGAATGAAAATTAGATCCCCCATCACAGATTACATACTTTATGCCCTTAGAATATTTTACATACAGCACTTTGGCGATAAATTCTCCTGCCTGCGCAGTTAAAAATCTTCCACTTTCAAACATTATTCGAATGCCTTTTAATTCTATCGCATACTTTTCAAATACATTGTGCAATCTATTCTTCAAATCAACCAAATCCAATTCTTTTTCATTTTCAAAATATTTGACTCCAAATCCGCCTCCTACATCGAACATCTCAACGCTCAAATTATATTTTTTAGCAATGTTCAAAAATAAATTCAGTGCATAATCCGTATTTTTCTCTATATCTTCAGCCAACAGCATTTGTGTTCCCATATAAATATGAAATCCAACAATCTGTATATAATTAAGCTTTTTTATTTTTTCAAAAAAAAATCCTAATTGCTCTTCCTCTATTCCAAATTGTGACGGAACTCCTGACATTTTTATTTTAGCATAAGAAAAAGACACTGCCGGATTAACTCTGACAAGAAGTTTGATGACTTGGTTGTTATTAATTCCAATGCTATTGATTATTTCAGCTTCCTCGTAAGAATCAATATTTATATACTTAATCTTTTTTTCAATTGCATACTCAAGTTCTTTCTCTGTTTTTCCTGGGCTGGTGAAAATAATATCATTAGGATTAACCCCCGCCTCCAAAGCTAATCGTAATTCTCCACCCGATGCCACTTCTATGCCCAAACCAGACTTATTCATCATATGGCAAATATACTTTTGGGGATTTGCTTTCATTGAATAAAACAAGCCCGCATATGGCGAAATCGTTTTTTTCAAAGTATCTAGATTTTTTCTTAATATTTTTTCATGATAAATATAAGCCGGAGTTGTAATTTTTGAATAAATTTTTTCATTTAACATACTGGTAATCCTCGCTTTACAATTTCGATTACATAGGAATACATAACTGATATATTTCTCTATCAATTTGAATATTATTCTCTAGTATTTTCTCAACATTGTCTGTTAGGTAAAAAATAGTATTCCCTTTCCTATATAATTCCATAGTATCTGTCATATAATTGCTATCGTTACAAGCATATATATTCTTATTTTTTTTCATTTTTTGATTCCAAACCTGACATTTTCTGTCACACTCATTCTCTAAAGAGAATTTGGGGACACCTTCTGCGTCAAGGAAACGCATCATACACATTCTTCCTGTAGCAATAAATCCAAAATTAGTATATAGGCTAACATTAATATCATTTATCCCTTTAGCACCTTGCAAAGCCAATCCCTGTGGTGGACAATCCAACTCTACACGGTTAATATTATATTTTTTTAGAAATTCTATATTACTCTCGCAAAATGTATTAGTATTTTTTAGGTAACGTAAACTATTCTCCTCAAAAATAGAATGATAAGAATTCTCACCTATTCTGACATCCTTGTACATTTTATCCAACAAACGTCCTAATATTATTTTTTGCTTTGGACATCTTTCGTGAACTAAATATACACATCCCCAATCATTACAAACAACTTCCATATTTATTTGGTGTTCAAGAATGTAGTCCAGAATATCTTCTACCTTTCTCATCTTCTCTTGTGTTACATATGGGAACACCAGACTGAATCCCAACGCTTTTTCATTACAATAGTTATAAACTGTTTGAATATCATTGATAGAAGGTATTAAATTATCACAGAATTCATTTCCAAAATATATACGATTGATTTCCAAGACATCTGGATTTTTTTTCAAACAATAATCTTGAATAATCAAAGAATATTTATTTGTCTTTTTTATCATCTCAGAACTGCCCAATTCTACATAATCTGTAAAATGGCGTATATTACAGAAAAATAATGCTTTTTCTCTCTTCATATTTTTTTTACAAAGTAAATCTACTTGAAGGAACAAGACAACGATATTGTAAATCACATAATTCTGGAACTCCAACTAGCTTACTTATATACTCCTTTTCTTTTTGAACAGCGTTATCTTCATGTGCAAGAGCTATCATTTTTTTTACAGTTCTAACCATCTGTATCTTATTTTTAGTATCAAGTCCTCTTCCTGCTATTTTTAATGACTTCATCTTTTCATGTTTGATTAAAAAAGGAACAAGGCAAGCAGCACAAGAAATCGCATACCATCCATTATTTTTAGCATTCAGCGCAAGATATGGTTTTGACCATTGAACAAATTTCATTTCATTTGATCTAATTTTTTCAATCTCTTCAAAATCAACATATTCTTTTCCATCCGCTCGATAATATTCGTAATCCCACTGTTCCATACAGAAATGCCCAAGATTATGCATAGCTCGACAATTTCCGTCATCGTAAACACATCTAGAATCTAAAATAAAACATTCATAATCCATTTCTACTTCACTACTGCATATTATTTCCATTTCCGATAATGTTATATGTCTCGGAAAGGTAATGCGCCTAACTCCCAAATCCTTAAACATATTAATACTATATGTATTAGCAATCTGATTACAACAACTAAGAATAAGGTAGCATTGAGGAAATCGTCTATGAATAAACACAATTAAAGAAACATCAGTAACAATAAAGCCATCTATACCCCAATTTAACAATTCTCGAACATACTTTTCTAAAAAACCATACTCATCTGATGTATAATAAAAAGCATTTAAAGTTACAAATGTTTTACCACCACATCGTTCTTTCACTTTAATAATTTCAAGTAATTCATCTCTATTGGTAATATTTCCATCAAGATTATTTCTTTTATTCAATGAAACGGAAATTAACTCTGAGCTTTTTTGTGACTGTACATGTGACCCTTTTAAAATTTGATATCTTTCTATCCATTCTAAAGGTAAATAACCACAAAACAATTCTGTTGCCCCTGCTTTAAAAAGTAATTCTGCCTCATATGCAGAATCTACCGGAGATATAATTTGCATTTTTCATTACATATGAATAATCATATGTCCTCCTTCATCTCTAATAATTTCTGTAATTCATTCCAATGTTCTAAACAAATAATGTTGTCACCGATACTCATATTTTTATCAATCGTGTGATACCAAATCGGCTGTATTCCCGCTTGAATAGCACCTTCAATATCACAAGTATACTGATCACCACAATACCAGACTTCATCGTGTTGAACATTACCTTTCTTTAATGCAAGTTCAAAAATTCTTCTCCCTGGTTTTCTAAAGCCAATATCGCTAGAAGCAATAATAAATTCAAACTCATGTGAAGGAATAATTTTTTTCAGTCTTTTGTGTAAAGATTCTCCACTATAGGAAATATTACTAACAACTGCCGTCCCAATTCCGAGTTTTCTCAGACTAGCAAGCAATTCCTCGACTCCCTCCATAGGTGAAGCCTTAGACCCTGCATTCCATAACAAATTTGCAATCTCATCATAAGTTTTTGATAAACAGATTCTATTTTTTTGTAACAGATAATTTAATAATGCCTCCTCAGTAATCTCCTGATTATATAAGCCTTTTCGCTGCGGATCAAATCTCCCTAATTCCTCATTGATTTCTTGCAACTCCTTAGCCAAATCATTTGCTGTAATATTATCAGGATTCTCAATTGCAAACTCAAACATCTTTTCAAAGTACTTAGTGTTATCAAACCTCTCTTCATGCACCAAAGTTTCACCATAATCAAAAAGAATTAATTTAGGTAGTCTTTCAATTCTTTCCAGCATAATATATACCTCCTAATCTACTGATTTCTTTTTATTTTTCCACTTGGAGTTTTTTCTAACTGGGAAACCACAATGATTTGCTTTGGAATTTTATAATCCTCTAATTTACTTCTACAATAATCCCAAATGTCACTAACTTCGTTATTGGTACAATCTTTTCTTACAAGATAGGCAATTATATCCATAACATCATTTGATTTATTTACAGGTTTAACTAATGCTTCCAATACATCCTGATGACTAATAAGAACATTTTCTATTTCTTCTGGATATATGTTTTTGCCTCCTCTTATAAACATATTATCTTTTCTACCAACAATATGTAAAAACCCATCCGTATCTAGATATGCAATATCACCTGTATACAACTTTCCATCTTTAATTGTCTGATTTGTTTTTTCTTCATCCCTGTAATATCCGCGCATTACATTTGGTCCTTCCACAACCACTTCGCCTTCAACACAAGGTGCACACTCACAACCATTTTCATCCACTATAAATACTTTGACTCCACAAATAGGTTTTCCACATGCACCCTGATGGCATATGAGCATATCTTTTTCTATATATGTTACTCTTGGAGAAGCCTCCGTTTGCCCATACGAATAAATAATATTTGCCCATGGAAAACCAGCAATTAAACGTACGATGTCATCTGAATTCATAGATGCACCATAGAAATTAATAATTCTTAGTTTAGAAAGATTAAACTCAGATTTTTTATGGGAAACCATAAGTTCTTTTAGTATAGTTGGTACCGCAAAAAAAATCGTTATCTCATATTCTTGCATAAGTTTCAATATAGTGACTACTCGTAACAACTTTGTAGTAAATACAATTTCACTACCATTGTATAAGCCCACAAATAATTCGCCGACAATGCTAGAAGAATGACTCATATCTTTAATCAACAAAATATGATCCTTTAATTCTAACTTTAAATACTCTGATATACCCTCCACATTGCTAACAATATTATTTTCAGTCAGCATAATCGCCTTAGGAATACTAGTTGTTCCAGAAGTAGACAATATTAAGACAACACCTTCTAATTGATCATCAATATTTTCTGATACCTGACATATTTGTCCAATTTCCTCTATGTGTGTACCAACTTTGCTAATTGAAGACATATCATCTGCATCCATAATCAGAAAATTAATATCGTATTGATCACACATTCCTTTTAATTTTTCTTCTATTATTCCATGGTAAACAGGTACGGGAATCGCCTCTAAATACGATAATGTCAAAAGTGAGAACACAAAACTAAGTGGATTTTTTAATTTTATTATTACTTTGCAATTCTTTTTTATTCCAAATCGTTTAAAATGTTCCTCCAATTCCAAAACCTTTGTCTTAACCTGTCGATATGTATACTTCTTCTGATCACAAATAAATGCGTAACCATCAGGATTACGACTCAATCCTTTTTCAAATATTTGTGTATAAAGAGACATAACTACCCCCCAAAAAAACAATCTATAAATTCCTTTGTTTTACCAGTTTTATTATCAGGAGCAATATAATCAACTAACTGTACAGACAAATTTATATCATTTCCTATAATTTTCCTTATTTCCTCAATATAACGCTCCATTACTTCTGATTGATTGCAATCAGACAACCTTAACTTTACCAACATTTTATCTTTCTTTTCTTTAATAACCTGAAATTGCATAATAACATTTTGTCCATATATTTCACAAATAGAACGCGCTAGCCCTGAGAAAATAATTGCATTAAAGCGTCTATTCCCTGAAAATGTGAAAAAGTCAGCTTTTCTGCCTCTTTCCAAATAAAGCAGTACCCTAGAATTATCAAAAGACAATTGTCCCAAATCCTCTAATTGGTATCTTACCAACGGCCAAGAATTATTCTTAAGTGATGTAATCAATATTTCATTTTTATCATGCTCTTTATTATACATTTGCTCAATAAAAATATTGTCTGTTATAACCCTTAGACTACCATCCAAATCAGAGTATGCTATAGGCCAATATTCCCTGCAGCCATATTGATTAGCGGTTTTGCAATCAAACACTTCTTCAATCACATTTTGATCTTCTGGATTAACATATTCTCCACTTAACTCTATAAATTCTAGCGAATATAGTGGTAATTGATATTTCTGAACAACTAACGCCAAATTATAGATGGTCGACGAAGGTCCATGTAGCCATCTAGGTTTAAATTCAACAATAGCTTTCCAATATCCTATTAATTTTTCATCACTTAAATTGAATAAGGGTAATAGAATATCATTGTCTTTATATAGCACTGCATCTGTTATGATTTCTGAGCCCTTATTTCTAAATGCATAAAATCTGGCAAATTTATCTGATGGTCTTAAATCTGGTACAAATTTTCTTCGCATTTTCCATAATGTTTTAGAACAATAAGTTCTCTCCTTTGTACTCCTATAGCAAATAATAGGTTTACCTTCTGTTCCACTCGTTGAATCAACCGAAATTTCTGATTCAGAAATATTGTCAATTAAAAATTGCTTAGAATTTTCTCTAACAATTCTCTTTGGCAAAACTGGAATATAATCTTTATAGTAATTCCAATCAAATTCTTCGTATGACGGAACTACAAAATCTTCTTTATTTCTGTAATAATCAACATTATTTTTGCAATGAACTAGTAAATCATACAATGATTGTTTATATAGCTCAAAATATTCCTTTTCATCAATCATATATTTTCTCTTTTCTTGTGAATTAAAAATTTTACTATTGGCACTTTATCTTCTTTTTGTCTGCAAAGTGCTTCATATTCTCTACTTAAAATTTCAATGCCCAACTCATGATCATAGATTGGATTGCCATTACAAGTACAATCAATAAATTCCCTAAAACAACATTCTCTAGCTTTTTCATTATACCCCTGCATATCACCTGAATTTTCATATAAATCTTTCAGAGTATATTTTTCCATAGGTTTGCCACCAATCAAATCTATATTTCGGTAAACAAATACATCAAAATGTTCTACTTCACCAACATCATAATTATCTTCGATTTTATCTTTTATTTCCTTAGATTGATAACTATGGATTTGTATATTCATTAAAGGTCCTATTTCAAGATTCATATATTCATGTCGTACGCGTCCATTAGCCTTATATGTATCTTCTGGAATGCTATTCCAACTTCTTCTGGAAAAACCATTCTGCATTAAATTCAAGGTTGCCGTTGAAATCACTTTCTCATTATGTTTAAATTGCAAAATACTATACAAATCCAACTCGCCATATCTATCAAATTGATAATCATTTATATTATCAAAAATTTTATCAAATCTTGAATCATTGAATAATTGATGATAATTATTCTTATCAATCATACATAAAAAGTCAGAAGGTCTAACAGCCGTCGCATATAATTCAACATTATTCGCACTTTTATCAACTAAAGAATCATTAATTGTCTCAAACCACGCAAGCAAATCCACAAAATGATACCCACTATGAAATAGTTTTCCATATCCGTACTTATATGGATGATTTTCTCTTGTTAAAAACTCATCAGGCATATTCCACATTCCATCACAATGTGACACCTGTATTGCTGTAATTGGAATATTATATTTCTTTACAATATCTTCAGCTAATTCATGCGCAAAACGATAGCCTCGATGCCATCTTCTTTGACATTGCATCTGCAAAATAATATTTTGATTTTTCACACTATCATATAAGTTTCTAATATCTTCATAATCTTTTTTTATCATTTTAGCCATATCAATATTATTGCTCACATTAGTTAGTGCAGTTAATGGCTTATCAACTAATACATGAATTTTATTTTTTAAAAATAAACATATATACATATAATGTGCTTTAGGTTCTGTAGAAATAATGGCATGCGTAATATTTTTTTCTTTAATAATTGCAATAATATTGTATTCGTCTTCTTCAGATAATTGTCTTGCATTTCTTGCACTCTCTCTTACAAAATAAAGCTGCGAAGTAATATTGTTTTTTTTTACATATTCTTCTAAAGTTTCTTTATTGGACTCCAAATCAATAATGATTGCTGGTTGAAAATGATTAATTTCAAAACATTTCATATAAATTCGCTTTGCATGAGGCCCTAGCCCAACAAGTACAACATTTTTACTACTCATTCTATTTTCCTTCTTTTGCTTCTAGATAACTAAGTAACTTGCCAAATTTGTATATTTCATCCATTTCCTCTTCTTCAATTTCAATATCAAATTGTTCCTCGATATCTACAATAAACTCAACAAAGCTAAGTGAATCCATACCCAAATCATATACCATATCATCCTCATCCTTGATGGTATACTGTTCAGATACCTTCGCATAGTTCATAATCAATTCCATTAATTTTTCTCTAGTTGTCATTTTACCCTCTCAATGTTTTTATATTTTTCATTTACACTTTTACTCCAGAACTGATAACACATAATATCAGTATAAGTGATTCCTTCTTTTGTCGAAATCAAACAATTGCCTTCTCTTTTCACCAATTCTAATTCAAGAATAGCTTCCACCTGCTCTTTAAAATCGTCTTCAAAAACTGTATTAAACAATTCTTTATATTTATCTAGTTCTACTCTACCAATAAATAATCCATAAATGGCAAATCGGCATTTTCTTTCTTGTTCATCAATATGAATGCCATAATAATTCATATTACGGTAACCATCTTGCAAGAATTCATCCAACACTTGATGTCTTTTCTTATGATTAAATCCGCTTTCTACAGTATAATGCGTATGATAATTATAACTTCTCGCCGCGCACCCCACACCCATAGTATCAATTCCCTGATATTCATATATCTTTTGCTGATGTGTAGAAGATTGATTCTTTTTTACAAACTTAATACCTGATTCGCAATAATAATCCTGATTTAAAAGGAAATCATAGAACTCTCTAAAAAGTTCATATTTCTCTTTATTGGACATAATCTGTTCACTCTTCTTAATCATGCTACTACCTCTTCCTGCTAAAGGATAAATAGAAATTGTCTCCGGCTTAAACTCCATAAGTTTTTCAAGAGTATCCATAAACATCTTTGGAGTCTGTCCAACAAGGCCACTCATAACATCAATATTAATATTCATGTTGTATTTACGCATAATGTCAGCCAACTGCAATAAATCATAATTATTTTCACGATTTATTTTTTTTCTTAAAGAAACATTCAAGCTTTGAACTCCAAGACTAAGTCTTCTTATTCCAATTTGTGACAAGCCTTTAATATATTCTTCATTGATAATTTCCGGTGATATTTCCATAGATGGCTCTATTGCATCATCAAAAAAAAGATAAGATTTATGTAACGTATCAAATATTTTCTCATATGCCTCAAGCGGAATATAATTAGGAGTTCCTCCACCAAAACAGATTGATTTGATTACTCCTCCGTTGCCGTTATTAAGAAAAGAAGCATATTCCCTCATCTGGTTATTTAATTGTTCTACATATTTATTAATGTATGATGTATCATCATTCGCAATTGTGAAAAAACCACAATATGGACATAATGATTTGCAAAAAGGTATATGATAATATAAATTAACCTCCTTTCGATCTGACCATACTTTTTCAAAATCAACATCAATCTTTTCATAAGCAAATTGTCCTGGATACATAGCCATTGTAAATCCTGTCCAATATCCCATTTTCATTTGCGTTTTTAACATTTTTGCTATTCTATTCATTGTCTTCGTTTCCTATATTATTTAATAAATATATCAAAATGTCTGTTTCTCTTCTTACCCAAGCATTTATTTCTTTTGAATTATTTGAAAGAAGACTTTTATTATTATCTACAGCCTTTTGAAGATCAACAAATACAGGGGTAAAGTCTTGTTCTTTTTCATAAGCATCTAGCTTCTGCTTCTGCTGATGAATATCATCAATCGTGCACAAATAATATTCTGATTGCATTGAAAAAAAACTTCCTTCTTCATATATATCAAAATTCTCTTCTGATACCATACCCACACATCTATCAATACTCTGAAGTAAATATCCAGTTTCCTCTAATAATTCACGAGATAAGCACTGTTCAACCGTCTCTTGATTTTTATAGCCCCCTCCTGGAAATTTATAATCACCTTTGTTGGTTAAGATCATTAATACTTTATAATCCTTCATAACAACAGCTTTAGCTGCTTTTCTACTAATTACATTGGCATTTTCTGGTATTTTTTCTATACCATAATGTAAACTAAACTTCTCCATACTCCTCTCCTTTTCATAATCTCACTTTAGACATTTGCTAAACGCCGCAGCCCACTGATTTTACTGAGTTTTAACTTTGTTTATATATAAATTTTTTCTTCGCTTATGGTATAACATTAGTGCTGTCAAACATTCCACTCACAAACTGAAAAGAAAATTTATGGCCACTAAATACTGTCAGATTTCTTTAAAAGATACTTTTTCAGACTGCAAGAGCATGTTCATAGATGATGTTTCTCTCTTTATTCCGCAAACCTTTTATCAGTTTCTTGGATGTAAAAGAGATTGTCCGCTTATCGGCTTTCTTTTTACCCCCCATCCTGCAGAAAATCTTCTCCATTGCCACTGTTTCTCTGCTGATTATCCTTTTAACTCTTTGAAAAAAGCTTCGTGATTTCTGTGACTTTACCAAAATTCCGAATGCAGCCTCTGTTTACATGTTTTTAATTGAGCTTTGCCGACCACATTGAACTCATATTTCAACATATGATTGATTACACCGAAACCTTCTGTCAGCAAATTGATTCCTCTTTGGCTCAGATTTTCACCTTTGATACCTCAGATATTGAACTTTACATTACAGAAAATAATCCGAAGACTCTCAATACTCTTATCTGTATACTTAGGGCTTATTAACGGACTCCCAAAGCCTGATGATATATGTCAATTCTGAACAATGACCAATTTTTCTCTCCTTATATAATAGAAATGTATCCACAGCTAAAGAGATAATCATTTAACAATTACCTATTATAATCTCGCTTAGTAATTGGATTTCTTTATCAATACAGCTTTCTAATTTTTCAAAAAATTCATCTAGCTTATTCCTTTTTTGTGCAAAAGCAATTTTCAAATAACTCATAATTAAAGAATCCCACTCCATAATGATATGTTTATATTGTTCTGCATACTTGGTTAACTTATGGTTCTTATTTATCACACTATATATCATCTCTTTAGTAGATAAAAATCCATAAATACGCAATTGATAGTTCAACTCATATGCTCTTTCTTTAGAAAAATCATCTCTACAATCTAGAAAAGCATTCCAAATAGCATCCTTACCTATATATTGATCATTTATTTTTCCTCCCTGACAATATTGTATAAAGTATTGATACAATTTATTTTCTACATCAATATCCAATTCTATGAGTTCATCTGGCAATTCTATCAATTTTAAATATTCATAATTCTTATTTTTCCATGCTGCAAATAAAATATCCTCATCAAGATTTCCTTTATATACTTCAGCTTTTCGTGTCGGAATATATCCATCACAAAACTGATACATTGAGTTCTCTTTTTTAAGAATATTTAAAAAATGTGTGGCATTCGGGGTTTGACTAAACACTCTACTATAAGATAGGAATGAGGCATCCAATTTAAGCACAATAAATTGTTTTCTTTCCAATACATTATCCAGAAATTCTTTTGCTTGATTTTGATTATTTATACAATTATGAGTATAGTTGATATTATATTGGTCTAAAAATACAAAATTTGCTTTATACATTGGTGTATCAATTATCTTTGTTGACATATCATATCTAACATCTATTCCATTTCCTGCAATTATAATTTTGTCACCAAATACATTTGGATAAAACAAATTAAATATATTTCCTAAACTTGCACTTAAGCATTCATGCCCCTGGATTGGTTTCATTTGTGATATTATAATTTTATTCTTATTCATAATATAATCCATTATTTCCTGTAATATCGAGTCTTTCTTGCTTTTTTATAATCAATTACAATTTAAATGCAATCAGATTATTTTTTTCCATTTCACATGCAACTTAAACAACATGAACAACTATTGCATGAGGTGATTCCTGAAGAAGCAGCTGTCTCTGATAAAGTTGTTGTCTCGTCAAGCTCAACGATTTCAATTTCCTCAAAAACATCGTCTAATTCTTTCTTGTCTTCCATAAGTGCCCTCCTATTTATATTATATTTATGGTTTCACAGAATGCTCTTAAATTTTAATTAAAATTTATTATTTTGTCAATAAAATTCATTTATTTTTTTATAAAAAAAAATAAACAAAAGTCGATTGTACACTACTTTTTACTATTGATGCATTCTCCAGCCCTCTTTCCTTAACATAACTAGCCAAATACGTTCTGGAGATTCCGGCTTTCTCTACATATTCAATTTTGCTGATTTGGTGATAATTTTTAAAGTTCCGACGACAATCCCACAGGTGCCATCGAGTGCCTTTTTTTATGAATTTTATGAATCTATAACAAAATTTATAGGGATAGAATTTTCCGCAAAGCCTTATGCTATGCGATTTTAAGAGTTTTTATAGGCTTATAAGAATATTTATCAAAATGTCCAACTCGGAGCGATTCCTACTTTCATTTCCTTGTCATCTTTTATTTTTTTCAAATTGTGCCAACACTGTTGACATAATCAATGATAAAAATTTATATGTTCAAACAACTAACAACCCCACCAGACCGCGTCAAACTACAGCATATCTTTACTGCTTTTGACACGACCCGATGGGGTTGTTTATTGGTAGCCAAGCACACTT
>AUXO017923274.1_pt1 | contig 22549 bp, 28 predicted proteins | sample 768731 | NCBI WGS metagenome assembly AUXO01 (sample SAMN02715735, study PRJNA202380) | gut metagenome | biome: sheep rumen | host: Ovis aries | place: New Zealand: Palmerston North | reverse complement strand
AGATCCTGTACTCCATGCTCCGTATTGTTCAGATATGATTTCATTAACTTTTCCATCTTTATCAATAAAATAATTGTAAGAGGTATTATCAAAATATTTCAACACCCTTATCATTCTTTCGCTACTAAGTTGTGGAGAACAATGAATAGTGATACGAGATATTTTTGCATTACGTTCTCTACAACGTTGTGATAATGAATTCTTTTTCATTTACTCTCCCTCACTTTCTGCCTTTACGTTCATCCAATGCCTCCTTTAAAGTTTCAATACAATACTTAAAAGCCCTTTCTTGCCCTTCTAATAAGTCATGATTGTTTTCACAATGAACCATATTAAAACAACTTTGCAGTCCTCTTTCCATTTTCTCAAGGGCTTCTTTAATCTTTTCTCTTTCTCTGCTTGTATAATCCTCGAAAGGCTGTTGCTCTAATACTCTTTTTATTTCATTTTCAAAATCTATGTCCGACGGATATGAATGTATACAGATCCTGCACTCTTTTGGCTGTTGCTCTAGTGCTTTGATTATTTCATCAATTTCATCTGCACAATCTAATGGAAGATAATCAGTTAAATATCCTTTTACTTTTATCAATGCTTTTTCATTCGTCATCCTAACACAACTCCTTCCTCAAAACCTTTTATATATCCATCTTTATACCCTTGTTCATATCCTTTATCTTCTAATGCTTTTATAGCCATAGAGTTTGCCTCGATAATTTTCCTTAGTTCTTCATCAGGATTTTCCCAGTCTGCTTTATTGATACAATTTTTAAATATTTCAAACTCTTCCTTTAATTCTTCACTTGCTTCTTGTGGTGTCATTCTTTAACCTCCTTAACCCATAAATCTAAATCTGCCCTATACACGTTGAATTTTTCGTCATAGCTTGTTTTAATCGGCAATCTAGAAATATAATCTGCAAATATATTTGTCATTCTCTGTATGAGTAAATCTGAAATTTCATCTTTTTTCATCGTAAATACTTCAAATGGTAAAAACATAGTCTGTAATTTCAAATGTTTTAACGGTGTTGTTTCTTCAATAAAACTGATACAATGATTAAAAGGAGATAGTTGTTTTTTATAGTAATTTATTTCCCTTTTAAGGGCTTTGATTGTATTTACTTTTCTAGGTTTTGTCATATATTAATCACACTCCCATGTTTACCTGTTTGTCTATATACCATAATAAATCTTTTAATTATTTGTGAATTATCATTCATAAATATAATATAATCTGCGGAGGCGCTCATCCCATGCATTAATGAGTCTAGGTCTTTATATTGCTGAGTGTAATATGGCAAACCTCTATATTGCGCCCATGTCTGTCCTAAAGTGAGGTCTCCGCAATATTCACCTACGTACCCGCCGATTATATTAAATAAATACCTACCGCTTTCTTCAATTAAGTTCATTAATTCTTTATCTAAAATCTGTAAATGTTGCGGGTTGCCGCCAATTATAGCTACATTCATACTCCGCTTACCCAAACTAATTTATCAATATTTTCAGATACCAGATTTGGAACCTGAAAACTATTCTTCATGCGATACATATGGCTATCTGGAACTCTAATTATTCCTTCTCTTGCACTATTACGCTCCATACATATTTCAAAAGGAGTCTTGCATACTACCGCAATAATTTCATCTGGTTTTACAGTTAAAGAATGAATTAGTTTATCTCTGCTCCTTCTATTTAAATGAGTAGCATCCGCAATAACAGTATCCCCATTAATTAAATGCATATCTATTCTATTACAAAATTCTTTATATACTTCTTTTTCATGGTCAAAATAATGGTTTTTATCAGATACATATTCATATCTTACTTCATCTCTTGATACATATTTCCAAGTTGGATTTGCCTGTAATAAGGTTTCTTTTGCATAAGTGCTCTTCCCGCTACCTGGTATTCCGACCATAATTATTAATTTTCCAGCCATTCTTCATCACCTTCTATTTTATTCATTTTAGCTTTAAAATCTCCTAATGTTAATATTCTATTCCCACTAGAATTAAAATTATTAAAATTAAATTCATTATAAAAATCTTCTAAAGTATATTCGCTACCTTTTTCTTTTATTTCTACCATATTGGTCTCTTTATTACAATGCATACACCACATTCTTTTAAGATGACCAGGTTCTCGTTCCTGTCCCATTTTTCTCTGCACTGGGATATTTTTTCTCCCGCATTGTGTGCAATACATATCACTAATTGTCATTTTCATAGATACTATCACAACCTTTCTTCATATTTTTTCTATAATTATTATAACAAAAAATTTAAAAATTTTCAATAAAAAAAAGTCACGATTATTATATAATAATCGTGACAAAAAATTTACTGATGATAACGAATTAAAAAACTATTTGATACTGCTTTAAAAGAACGTTCTCCATGGATATCTCTAAATACAATTCCTTCTCTTGGAAGTCCGTCTATTACAGATTTACCTTCTGCCATTTGAAGTAATTCATCACAAGTTTCAGGTAATTTAAAATTATATGATATAATAGGCACACATGGAATATTATATTTATCTAATATAACATTCATCATTGATGGATTGTATCTAAAAGGAGCCCCTACTTTCGGTCCATATATTAAATTAAATGCCATAAACTTATGTTCTCCTTCTTGTAAAGAATATTCTCTTTTTTGAATACCAGAACCATAAGTTTCACCTTGAATTGTAATAAATTCTAAATCTGGATGGTCTATAAGCATTTGAGCAAGTGTTTCTTTTATATTATATTTATGAGCCATTTCTAAGTAAACATTAGTATTATAAAAACATCTATCTTCTTTTTCAGGTGTGTCAAAACATACATTCCTTGAACATACATAAAATTCAGGCTTGCCAAATTTGTTTCTTTTCATAGTAAATGTAGTGCTAGTTCCATCTATTTTTTCAGTTGCCATCCATACTGCATCATGCCAATCTTCTGATGTAAATAACCAAGGCATGTTCTGACATCTTTCCTCATCTGTTTTTGACACCCACTGCGGCCACCCGCCTTTCTTATCTTTAGCCTTGCCGAAGAATATGAAGAGAAGTTTCTTACCCCATTTCCGCTTCATTAACCAACGGAAGGGTTTCTTTTTAAATAAGTTAGGATGACGCTGTGCCATCTTCTTATATTTGTCTGCGGAAGGTGCTTTACGTTTATTATCATCAGCAACAGCATAAGTAATTCCAAGCTGTTTTGTAAGGAACATAGATTCCTCACCTGGTATATGCTGAACTCCATCTTTATCTACTACATAATCAAAGCCACCTGCAAACTGGGCAGATTCAACTTTCCATCCAAAATCAGATGGGTGCATAAGCAGACCTTGAGAATAAAAAGTTTTAAACTTCTGTGTTTTAACCTTATAATGATACTTCTCAAGAAACTCGAATGGCGGGAGCTCAGGTGTTTTTGCATCAACCTCGATATATATACCCAGGTCGCCAGGTTTAAACACACCTTTACGAACCATCGTACGCCATCCACCGACGACCGCCGCCTCCACTCTATCTTTTCCTTCTATTGGTTCTATTGCGTCTACATATGTTACAAAAGCTAATTCTCTTTCTTTCTTGCTATTTAACATATTTTTATCACTTCCTTTATATTATTTTAAATTATAAACATAAACTCCATATCTATAAATATAATAATTTATCCACATAAACATTAAAAAAATTAAGCTCAAATCAGAATATCTCTTATATTCTTTTTCATCTTTTGCGGTTATTCCTTTATACATAGTAAAAATCCATATAACAAGAGAAATAAACCACAAAAATATGGGAGTCATTACTTCAATTCTTGTCATCTTTATAATCTCCTTTCATTTTTTTCTTTATTATATTATAAAATATTTTTTGAAAAAAATCAAAAAAAAATAAAGAGTAGCTAAAAAGCTACTCTTCATAATCTAAAATTTCAGAAATTACATCAACATTTTCCCAGTATGACTGATCAAATACACTTGGAGTATCAACTTCTTGAATACATTTCCATAATAAATCATTATATATACAATAGTCTCCTACTTTATATATTTTAGTTGACTCATATTTACGAGTTAAACTACTGTCATTAATCGTTCGTGCGGGAGTCGCTAATTTAAAAACTGGACATCTATATACTGTATTATCAGTAAATGCTATAAAATTATATCCATGTATTGTAAAAGTTGCGCCTGGCGCAGACATTATTCCACTCACAAATAAATAAATATATTTACTTAATGTATTAGTATCATTAAATGCCATTTTAACCAAACTAACTCCAAAATGATTTTCAATAATTTTAGCTTCAGAATTAGCTTCGCTTCCATATGATATATTTCCAGTTTTAATATTTAATGTATTCCATTGAAAATGGGTAGGGTCTTCACCCTCTCCTTTTTGCTCATCCCGCCACCCTGCTCGCCAATCATAATCATCTTCCGCAGGAGTTAACACAAGCAACCCATTATTCATTATTTTACCTTTGGGAACTAATTCAGAGGTTCCTGCTTCCTCGTCTGTTTCTCTTGTGTAGTTATTTTCACAACAGAAATAAATTTTATCTTGATGTACACCATTAGCAATTTGAGATATACATATCGCAATCCCGCCATCTAATAGCTTAACTGCTAAACACCCTATTGAACTTTGAGTTACATCAAAAGGTTCTAATTTTTGTTCATTTTGAATAATTAAAGAGGATGCGCTATTTTCATTTATTTCATAATAAGGAATATTATCAATAACTGCATCTTGTTTATTTTCATATAAAGGAGTGTAATAATATTTATTATTATCTATCACTGTTGTAAAATTACAATCAGTTAAAAAACTAATTAATTCATTATAATTAGTGCATATTTTTTTAATAATATCCATTTATTAACCTCCTTTAATTTATTGGTAATTCTGCAACAAAAGGCATTTCATAGCATATAAATTGTCTATTGCCTATTGAAAAAATACTTCTATTTTTAATTTGTGTGGGTTTATTTATAAAACAATATAATCCATTAACTGGAGTTCCATTGTTTAAATAAACTTGCATAAGGGTGCAATCAGTTTCATTTGTTTGTATGTAATTTTCTGGATTGCTTATATAATCTCCAGAAAGTGCTAAATCTGTTATAAGATTATTATATCCATCAGAAGCTAAAAAATTATAAACCTGTTTTTCACCTAAATCTAATTTTATATCAGAAAAATAGCCGCCACCTGAAGACCAATATCGTTCAAAAGCTATATGAGTTCCTGCCTTATGATAAATATAACTAAATTTATTTTTATCTTTAGTTGGTAAGCATATTAAATCAAATCCATCAACTGCACGAACATAATTACTATCTATGAAATCAAAATTTAATTGAATAGTATTATAATTTACCCAATCTCTCCTACCATACCAATGACCCACCCCATTAAAAAAGAATCCATAACCTTTAAGTGGAATAATAATTATTTTAGGAGAAGGAATAGTAGAATCGTCTCCATAATTCCAACTAGATCCAGCCATATAGTTGGGTCCTGTTGTGTTATTTGAATAGGTTGGAATAAATATAGTTGAATTTTGTCCAATAGCATTGCTACACCTCATAGAAATATAAAAATCATTTATTCTATCTTTGCCCCATTTAAAATTAAAATCTGTTTCATCTTTAGGTTTAATAATTGGATTAAAATCTAAATCTGTAAAACCTAATGATGTTAAATCTTGAGTAATTTCACCATAAGGCCACTTATTCGCGCTATAATTTCGTTTAAATATTTGCATTTTAATCACTCTCCTTCTTTTAGTTGAATAACTAAATTGTCAAATATTAATAAATAATTTTTATTATCAATACTAAAAAACGAACCTGGTAATATATTATTTGGAACTTGAGTAGCTATATATAAATTATCCATAAAACTATTTTGTAAAGGTATTTTACTAAAAATAAAATTACTATTATCATTTAATATTGTTCGTTTATTAGTAGCAGTATCTGAAAAAGATTGAAAATCATTATAACGATTACTACTTAAAAATATATCATGATAATAGCTAGTATAATCATTATAATGTCCACTTCCACCATAATGATATAGTCCCCAATGTAAATATATTAATCCTCCTTGATTTTCTCCTTGAGTGATGGGAATCCCAACCACACTGAAAACTTTATCTCCTCTATGATCCCATGAATTAAATTCATCATATGTGTAATTAAGTAAATAAGTTAATGGATAAATTTGAGAATCATCTCCAAAACTAACTGGTCCAGAACAAGTAGTTAAAAAGAATCCGTTATCTTTTAAAGGTAGAAAATATAAACACATTGATCCAGGTCCTACATAATATTCACCTTGAGACCAAAATTCTATGTTATTCGCAGTAGGAGTATATAATGAAAATCCTGAACCTGTATTAAAGTAAGGTCTAAAATAAAAGTTGTTAAAATTATCTGTTTTCCATTTTATTTCTCTTGAGTATTTATTTTCATATGTTCCTTTTTTTTCACTTGGCATTATAGATTGAATATAATTTCCAGTGTATCTATCAACAAAACCAAAATCTCTAAAAGTTTTAATAACAGTCCCATCTTCCCATTCACTTCCAGTTACTCTATAAGGATACCATTTAGCAAAATAATTCATACTACTCACTCTCCTTTGGAGATAAGGAAATTTCATTAACTGTTATAGTTGCTTGACTATAATTATAATAAATACAAAAATAGAATTTTTCATTAGGATTTAAATTTATTGAAATGGTATTATCTCCATTATATATTCTTTGATTTATACTTTGTATTCTATATTCTCCAGTAGAATATAAATCTGGTAATTTTGCATTGTTATTAATAAAAGTTCCATATTGAATATCTTTATATGAATCACTATAAAGTTTTATTGTTAATATACCACCTAAACTATCAAATTGATCTGCATTAATCCAAAAACCAACACATCCGCCTTCTGGTTCTGGTATCCAAGTAGGAGATCCAACTATTAAAGTACCATTCTCTCTATCATATTCTACAGTTGAATAAGTTTGTAAATTAAAATTTTCATCATCTATAAATTTACCATCTTTTAAAAAGTAAACAGTTCCATCATCAAGCGGAGCTGTTTCTATCCCAAAAGAAGTTAATAGCGGAGATGCTTTGCTAGAAGTAGCTAAAGTGTTAGTGGCTAAATTAGTTACAATATTAGTTTCATCTGTATTATTAAAAGGAATAATTCTACTTGTGCCTTGTTCAAAGTATCCTTGTTTTCCTTCTGATGTGATACCATATTTGAATTGATATTCATTTCCACTATAAACATATTTTAATCTATTTTCTAAATCAGTAATATGGTTTTCAAATTGCCTAATTAAAGTGTCTATTTTATTACGATATATATTAAAGGCTTGCGCGATTGCTCTATTTTCAATTCCATTAGTTGATTCTGTATCCAATTTATTATCAAGAGTAATAACACCTGCGCGCAGCCACGCTAAAAAATCAGCTTCCGTTCCAGTATGTCCTTGGTCTAACCAAATTTGATAGGTTGATTTACCTTCATCACCTTTCAATACTTCAACTTGTTCATCTGTTAAAGTAACTTCTCCTACTGGACCTTGAGGACCTGGGATTCCCTGAGGACCTTGTGGACCTATTTGTCCTTGAAACCCACGTATTTGTTCTTTTTGTTCAGGTGTCAAATCATCAAATGAGACAGTTATATCTCCATCTTTACCTTTAACATTAATACCTGTATTCTCGTTATTAACATACACCCAACCATTTACGTCTATATATATCTGGTCTCTTTCCCAAAAATTGGCGTCCCCGCTATAATCGCCATGTTCCATTACTGTCATATCTTTTAAATATATGTCAATAGGAGTCCAATAGTCAGGATTAAATACAGGGTTTTTATTAATTGATGGTTGACTACTTCGATAAATTACTCCAAGATAACTTACATAGACTCCATTATCATATGAGATACTTGAGTCCCATTGTTTAGGAAGAGTATTATTTTCTGTTATAGCCATTTATTATTCTCCCCCTTCCTCTTCTTCAGTTTCTGTATCTTTTAATTTAATATAGAATTGATCTGCATCAATTCCATAAGTATATACATTTTCAGTATATGTATCATCTATTAATTCATGAGTATTTCGTAACTCATTTATTTCTGCTTGTAAATTAGTTATTTGTGTTTGCATTGCTGCAACGGTTTGTTTTAATCTAGTATATTCATTATAATCAACAAAACCATAAGTAGGATTCATTCCTTTAGATACTAAATATTGATATATATTTCCAGAATTTACAAAATTTGCACTATTAGGAGTTGGTGCGGTATCTAATACTAATGTATCTTGTTTATTTGATAAAGTATTACCTGCCCCATCTGTTACATTACCCAATACTTCAAAATCACCATTATTGGTTAAAAATAAAAGATTAGACCTATTATCTGTAGAAGTTCCATTACCAATTTCAAAAGCATGAGTTAAATTAGATTCATTATATTTACCAAATATTATTTGATTACTATTACTAGCAACTAACCCTCTACCAAGAGCAATAACATTTTGATTTAGTGCGGTTTCCGCATTTGTTTTTAATACTGTCCTAATTGGATTCCAGGTTAAACTGTTGGTATAATATGCAGAATCCATAATTCCATCTGTTGCGGTAACTGGATGGAAAAAGTTTAAGTCACTGTTATCATCATATAATACTTGAGTAGGTTTACCTGCACCTACTGTAATAGATTCTAATGCTGCGGCAATAGCTGAATTAGTTACTGGATTTGTTGATTGACTATTGATTTCTGTATCAATTTGGTAATTATCTATAAAGTTTTTATAAGTATTATTAAAATCATTAGCAGACAACCCTTTTCCTTGCTCTTTTGTTACTTTGTCTGATAATTTATTTCCTTTACCATCGTAAACTTCATTTGAAGCTTTCGCATCTCCAGATTTAGTAACTACAAAAGCATTTGAAGGAACTAATTCTCCACCATTTCCAAGTTCAAAAAGATTATCTGCTTCATTTTTATTATATGAGCCAAGAGCAATTTGATGTGTAGTAGATGTTTTTGTTCCTTGTCCAGCTGTAAAACTATAATCACCATTCGCTTTAGTATCACATCCTGCGGCAAGCGCTCCTTGCCCAGTCGCCGTGTTGCGGAGACCTTTATAATTAACTAATAAAGACCCCGTTCCCGCACCTTCTTTAACTAAATCTTCTCTGATGTTGGCAAGCATATCATAAAATTCAGAAAGCGGATGTTCTTCTGGGTGGTCTAACCATCCATTGTCTTGCAACCAAACCTCATATGCACTAAGTCCATCTGTACCATCTATTCCATCTCGTCCGTTAGTACCATTAATACCGTCCGCGCCCTTATCACCTTTTAATGTTGCCTTTTGTTCTTCTGTTAATTCGTCAAAGTTAATATTAGTTAAACCTGCGGGTCCCCGCACATTGATACCAGTATTCTCACCTCGATAGAATAAATACCCATTTATATCAATAATAATCGGGTAGTCTGTCCAAAAGTCTGTAGTTGGTCCAGTATTATTTTCATCTTGATCCATAGTTGATTGAGATATTGTAGACATAGGAAAGAAGCTTCTATCATATACAAAGCTACCATCTTCTTTTTCTTTTGGAGTACCTGGTAATGGAGATACTGTATCATTTCCCTGATTATATATATCATAATCATCTGTTGTGACGTTCCAATTATTAGCCATATTTTAGAATCTCCTTTCTTATAAAATATATTCATAATATATCTCATTTTATTGTTTTTTAATTTAAACAAAAAAGCCCAATAAAAAAATGGGAGTAGTTAAAAAACTACTCCCATAATTTTACTCATTTTCTACTTCTTCAACAGTAATACTAGAAGTAATAATACAATTTTTAACAACTTTAATGTTGCTTAAAAAGTTGTCTTGCATAAGTTCTGCAACTTTAGTTTGAACATTTTCAAGACTATCTTCAGTATAAACTGTTCCGTCTGAATTTTGTAAATACTTCCATCTTTCTGCGGTTGATGTAGAAACTTTTAATAGGATAGAATACATTTGAATATCCTCCTTTGTATATTAATGAACCTCTTTCATCATTAATTCTTTGTATTTATGATGAAAAGGTTTTTGTTCATCAATAATTACATTTATATCATAATCTGAAGCCATTTTATAAAGTTGATATTTTTCAGCGGTTTGAAGCTCTTTTTCAACTTCACATAGAATTTTCTTTAATTTACAACTCGCGCCAACTTCTCCTAAACTATCTAACTCTTGACATTTTTTCTGATAAAGTTTACAAGTGTCTTTCTCCCATTGCACCCATGAGTCTAATCCATCTTTTACAGCTGCGCGTTTGGTTTTAGAATCTACGTCTTGTCTACGGTATCCTAACCAACTTTGTGGAACTACATCTGGATTTTCAAATGGAAGAGGCGGTAATAGCTGATTATATTTTTTTATATAATAATGATATAGTTTTCTATAACTATGGCTTTCATCAAAGAAATGATATTCATGACATCTTTTATATCCTTCTAATCCTAAAAAATCATAATAATTTGCTGACTGTTCATGAAACATAAGTCCTTTTAACATATGTCCGAGAATTTCTTTAAAAATGTCTTCTACTGTTGCCATAATTATCTCCTTTAACAAACTTTAGTCACTACTATATGAGCTATTGAATAATTGCCTGCTTCACCGGTGTTTATAATTTGAATAGTTGTAGGACTTGAGCAGCAACATGGAGTATTGTTTTGAGGTACTTGAACTAAAGTTTCAAAACAGAGTGATGAACTATCTCCTGCTGCGCCGGTTTCGATTGATTGAGCTTGTGGCTGAACTACTCCATTTTTACTAAGCTGGATTGAGACATCTCCAACCGCGGTTGGCGCAATAGAACCATCTACATGAATCATATATACTCCAGCTTTGTTTAATTGAATAGTTGCGGGAGCTGATAAAGTAGCTGTGCAACCTTTGCGAATTGTTACGTTATTAAAAGGAATTGCTGCGCCTTCTGCAACATCTATATCTGTACTATAAGCTTCTAACATTTTTTTTACCCTCCTATATATTAAAAAAATGGGTGTACTTATTGAATAAGTACACCCATAAAATTAGACGTACTAAATACGTTCAGTTAATTACATTCCTGCATAACCGCAGTTACATCCGCAGAATGGACTCATACCTGCATTGTATGTCCATGCGTTTGGATATCTTACAACTCCAGCCATAGCGTTTTGAAGTTGAAGATCATTGATTTGGTTCTGCATATCAGCCATTCTGTTGCCCGCGATCATATCTTTAACGCTCTGAATCTGTTCAGTTACGTTAGCATTAATAGCGGCAGTGTTAAGTGCTGCGTCATATCTGTTCTGAGCCGCAGTTTCTTGAATTAACATTTTTGTACCGCAGCAGCAGTCATTCTGTGCAGCTAAAAGATTTGCCTGACCTACAGCAAGTCCAGCTATATCGCGCTGAAGTTCGCCATATTTATCCTGGATTGCGCCAAGAGTGTCATGGAAAGTTTGATTAGTTGCTGCAACTGATTGAGCAGTTCCGCTTGTTACTGCACTGAGGATTTCTCTCTGATTTGCCATTGTGTTTTGGTTGTCAAATCCTCTCTGAACCTCGTTAGAAGTTGAAAGGTTTTCATAACCTATTGCATTAGCGAAACCATTGTTTCCCCATCCGCCAAATCCGCCGCCCATAAGAGCGAGAATTGCGAAAAGCCAGATAAATGAATTATTACCTAATCCACCATCATTTAATAAAGCTACATCGGAAGCTGATAATCCTGTTCCATTATCCATAAGCTTGCCCTCCTTTAAATAAAATAATATATTAACCTATTAAATAGGTCTATTTATCATATTTAATACTTCTTGTGGATTAATGCCTTTTTGTTTTGCTAATTGATAAAATACTTGTTCAGCGTTCCCTCCATTTTGTTTAACTAAATCAATAGCTTCTTTCAAACGAGGATTGTTTAAAACCTGAGATTGAAGTCTATCATTTAGTTGCTGTAACGGTTTTCCGAATAATTGGTTGCTGAACCGCTGGTAAATTTTGTTCATTAGGCACGCCCTCCTTTTGTGGTATTAACTCTAAAAGTAATGCTTGTAATTCATCTTTTTTAACATAGGCAGATAAGTCTAATTCTTTACTCGGTTCATTATCAAATTCTTCAATAAATCTAAATTTTCTTAAAAAAGGTCTGCCTGTGTTATCAGTTGTTTTGATATACATTTTATCATCACTTTCACTATCAAAAAGAGCAACCGCAGAATTATAACCTTGCACTAAATATGCGGAAGCTCCTATATCACCATTTACCCATTCCATATTAGTAATTTGCTTTAATGGTTGTTGAGCAGGTTGTAATTGATTATAATTGTTATAACCCATCATCATATTTGGGTTATTATTATATAAATTATTCATCATCATTGTTTATCGCCCTCCAAATAAAAAAATTGCCCTCGAAATTAATCGAGGGCATAATAAAAACCTAATAAAAAAAATGCCCTTAGTTATAAATAAACTAAGGGCATATATTTATTAAAAATAAGCTTGCCCTCTTATCTTTCTATTGTATATGATTTTTGGAACTTTGCGATTTAAAGCGTTTGTCCAAAAAATTTTTTACGCTATCGTTTCAAAAACCCATGAAGTAGCAGATGGAAGATAGCTTGAACTCATTCCATAAAATCTACTTAAATAATAATATGGTTTATTATCAATAGTAATTTTCTCTACATAATTTTGTAATGCAGGGTTAGGTCCAACTGTAACTATGTTAATCATATCTATAAAATGATTTAGTCCATATAATTTATTAAATTGAATAACATCAGAAGCAGTTTTATATCTCCAAGGATTATATACAGTAAATATTTTATCTTTATTTGTTCCATCATTTAATACATAATAATGATTATTACTATCTCCTTCATAAGATAAAGTTATACAATTATCTTCATCATCAAAAGTTATAATTTCATGAATTGTATAACCATGTGCTTTAATATCTTCAGTTGTAGAAGTGCTTGCATACACTCCTAACATAATACCACCATTTTTTAGTGGTAAAATATCTAAAGATACAAGATAATTAAGACCTATCATTGTATAGGTATTATAATTAATATCAATAGGTAAGTTATAATAGTCATTGTTATTATCTGTAAGCATAGAAGTTGCACTGATATAAGTATTACTATTTAAATAAATACTATATATAGTTTCTCCTTGTCTGTTACCTTTATTTATTTTTATATTACAACATATAGTTCCTCCTAAGGCAGTAGATGAAGTACTATCAATTTCAGCCAATAGTAATTCAGAGTATTGAGTATTTATTATTTGTGTAATTTTTGTCATTATAACTTGTGCTTGTTTCTCTGAACTATCGCCAGAGTCAGCTCTAACATCATAGTGTGCCATTATTCTACCTCCTCAAAAGTAATACTATCTTGGATAGATGTATTGTTAAAGAGTGGATTTACCATTTCAAAAAAACCTATATATTCTCTTATCCCACCGCCGCCACCTTTAGGAAAAACCACCCAATCTTCACCTATTTTAATATAAACATTCACGATTGAATTATCAATATCGTCTATTTGTATATAAAATTTACCTTCTGTTGTTGCATCAGGCTCATTGGTTCCAATTATATAAAAAGCATTTAATAAAGTAGATACAGGAGTTCTTCCTGTGGAACCATTAAAATTACCTAATACTTCATCTGAAGATAGAACTTCTGATACAGAAGGTAAAGAATCTGTTCTTACTCCCATTTTATTTCTCCTTTATATAATATTTTAAATCTTTAATTGCATTAAAGTTACCAACCTCTACCCCTTTTAATGCCCTCGCTTTATATCAATTACAATTATATCTGGGCGGCAGCCCAATTAGTTTAGTAATTTTGCCCTCCTAAAATATTAATACTTAAAGTTCCTACAACGCATATTAAAGAATAAACGTTGGTAACTTTAACACAATTAAAGATTTAGATATTATATATATTTTTTTTATTTTATAAATTAAACATTCTTACCCATGATTAAATATTTAGTTTTTTGTATATCTAAGCGTTAAATAATTTACAGTTCTTGTAACGTTTTGACCATGTGTACCTGAAACTCCAATATTATTAGAACTTGATAGTTTTGTAGTTGAGCATAAAACATATACATCATTACAAACAGCTTCAGCAGAAAAAACTTTGTCATATGAAGAAAATGATATACCCGTATCACTCCAGGCTCCACCTGCTTGTAAAGTAAAAGATACCGCATAAGTACATTCATAAATTGTACTTCCATCTATCCATGTTCCTATAACTTGTTCATTAGTAGAATAGTGATGTGTAGGAGTAATTGATACAGTGGATCCTCCACCGCCGCCTCCGCCGTTTATATTATAATTATTTTCACCAATCTGTAAACTAGATAAACTTCTAGTTGTTGGTTTTGTAGAGTTTGGAATTAAATACTCTTTTAATATTCCATATATATCATTTTTAGGTACTGTTTCAAGAGATTCATCACTTGTTGTTTCAAGTTCTTCTCTTTCAGAGGTCAGTAATGAAGTACCTATACGGACTGCGGTTTCATCTAATTCTTGAACTTTATTTTCAATCTCTGGATCTACGCTTCCTCCACCAAAAGGATACCATGTATCATTAACTTTTCCATATACTTGCGTAATTCCTTGATTATTATATTGCATGTATATAGAACCATTATCTCCTTGAGATGCTGCGGGAGGGTCAGTCCCAAACAGATTGACACTACCTTCAGGAAACTCATACCAGGTTCCCGCAATATTACCAAATACGCTTGTAATATCTCTGATATATACAGGCTCACTTCCGCTTTTATCTATCTCTTGAGTATATTTTAAATAAAGCATACCAGTTGTTCCAATACCATCAACTGGGTCTTCAATACCTACCATATTAGCAACTTCAGATAATGTTGCAGATATTACATCATTTTCTATTGTTATATTTTCACCAGCGGTCAATCGATTTTGTTTAGAGCTGGCTAATGCTTGGCTTGCAGCTAGGGTTGTACTATTTCCATTTATACTTGTGATACCTGATATTAGAGTATCATTAATTTCAACCCCGTTCCCGCTAATTATAATCACTGGGTCTAATCTATCTGTATCATATAATAATATCTGCTTATTAGTTGCATCTATCATAAATTTAAAGTAATCTGCTTCGGTTTCCGCCTCCACATCTTCTTCAATTATCTTTTCTACTTTAAGGTTATCAGGTTGAATAGTGACTGTTTTAGTACCATCAGCGCTAATGAGGTTCAAATTATCTTTACTCAATCCGCTGATACTAATAACTGTACCACCTTCAGTTCTTTCTGCTAAACTAATAGTAGCATCTGGTATGTGGAGGATATTATTTTTATCAAGTTTAAGACCATCAAATGTAGGTAAGTCTTTAACTTTAACTAAAAAATCTTTACTATTTGGCATAGTTTTTAATACCTCCTAACGAAAATAAAAGCCCTTGAACTAAATGAATAGAACAAGGGCATATTTTTTTATTTTTCTCTTGCCCTGATAATATATATCATTTTTATAGAATCTAATTTTAATAGGTTTGTCCTAAAAATTTAATCAATTTTAGCTTCTAAAGTAGCTATTCGCGCGGATAGATTTTCTATTTGTTCTTGTTGAATTTGACACATTTTTATTAAATATGGCACAAATTTTGAATAATCAATACATGGTACCTTCCATGGTTCTTCAGGGTTGAATTCTGTGTAATCATTTGGAATATCTACCATTTCTGGATATATTTCAAGAACCTCTTCTGCGATTAATCCTCTATGATTTTCTCTATCAGACCTATCTTTATCACTATAATCAAAAGAGACAGGACGTAACTGCAATAACTTACTTGCTTCTTCATCTGTAATATCTTCTACATTTTCTTTTACATGAATTGAAGATTCAACAATAAATTTAGCAGCTCTTAGTTTTCCCCAAGTTGAACTGTTACGCCCAATAAAATCTAATGTATCATCAGCTCTTTGGGTTATCCTACATGTAAAATCATTGCTACTATATAATCGATGGAAATCTATAAATGCTTCATTTCCACCAAATAAGTCTATTCCACCTCCATTTGTTGTAGTTCCCGAAGAATATGTTTTATTTACATCAATACCGTATTTAAATGTAGTATAACCTGTTACAGTTCCTCCACTAATAGGTAAATAATCACCAGTTGCTTTAGTGACAATTGTTCCGAATCTACCTCTATCGCAATATTGAAGATTAGAACCAGTACCACTATAACACCCATTCCAAAATGCTATTGCGGATGCTTCTACTACTTTTGTTCGATTTGCAGTAGTGCCCCATCCTATATCACCAACTGAAGACCTTGTAAATACATCTTTATATGCTGCAGCAGCAAGCCCTTTAACACTTACATTAGTTCCCGCTATCTTAACTTGTCCATTAGAATCACCAGTTCCAACGTTTCCACTATGAGCAATGGTATATGCAGTTCCTGGATTTCCATTAATAAGATTGAAAATACTTACTTGATTATTGCTAGCATCTCTATTAGTTTTAGTACCAAATACAAATTGAAGATTATCATTATTATAGTTACCAATCTGCCAATGCCCACCAGATTTTGTATCCATGCAAACCACAGGATACCATTCGTCAACATTTAAATCTTTCTTTGCATATATACCCGCATTACCCGACGGATTAATATAACTAAGCGATCTAGCAGGAACTTGAATATTCGCAATATTGATATTACTAAAATTTAACTGCCCACTCATCGTATCGCCACGTTTATTAACTTTACCATCTAATAAACCGAATAATCCTTCAGTTATATCATATGGTAATGATATATTCCCAGATTCGTCTTCACCATTAACAGTACTCCAGCGATGTCTATATACATCTTCAGAATTAATTATTATCTCTTGCCCAGTTCCTTCACCATCGTCATAAGTGGCAATAAATCTATGCTGACCAGTAGTATCTTGTCCCATTTCAATATAACCATCATGTTCAAATGGGATATGCTCCATAATCAAATCCCCAGTCATAGTATCGCCAGTTTTAGATACTTTATTACTAGTATCCATATTTGCTAAAGTATCTAATAATGATGTATGAGTTCCATCCCAAGTGCCACTTGTTTTTTCAATATCGCCTTTTAGTTCTATATCGCCTGTCCATTTAACTGCGAAAGCGTTAGAACGTGAGTAGTTATCAGTTCCGTTACCTATTATATGAGCATATATATTATCTGAATCTTCAATATTATATCTTCCTGCGACATGCTGATTTTTTGAAGAAGCTTTTGTTCCTTCTCCTTCAGTATGTGATGCCCTTCCGCTTGCTTGAGTATTTATACCTTCAGCATGGCTACTTTGACCAGATGCAGTGTTAGAATAGCTTACAGATTCACTACTTAAATTGCCGCCACCTTCAGCATGGGAGTAATTTCCACTTGCAGTTGTTTGACCTTCAGCATGAGAGTATTTACCACTTGCGGTAGCTTTTCCCTCTGCGTGTGCGCCCTCTTCTGAAGCAGTTGAACCAGAACCTTCTGCATGAGCTGTGAAACCTGAAGCGGTTGTGCTTTGACCTTCCGCATGACTTGATTGACCTGTTGCTTTAGTATTATTACCTTCTGCATGGGCGCTAATTCGTTTCGTTGTACTTGATGCACTTTCCGCACCTGCATAAGTTTGATATCCTTCTGCATGGTTATAATCTCCATAAGCAAAAGTAGCATAACCTTCTGAATGACTATAATTACCACTTGCATTAGTACTTTTCCCTTCAGTATGTGAGCAATCTCCATTAGCCCTTGTACCAGCTCCCTCAGCATGACTATATTCGCCACTAGCTGTATTGCTAGAACCATGACTAAATGAGTAGTCACCTATGGTACTATCAGGAAATCTTGTACCTATAGTTAAAGCCTTGTGGTTTGCATTATAAGTCATGCCTTCGCTCTTTCCTGCGCCCTCGGTTCTTGTGATGTTATCAGCTGTGCCAGAAAAAAGAATCTCATACTCGGCATCCGTTGTAGTCTCAGTCTGTATTACTTTTCCAATATTAGCTTGGTCTTGCTCAGATAATCCTCCTATTTGTCTACCCTGGTTTATTAAAATACCCATAGGTATATTCCTCCTTATTTTATTTCTCTAAATAGATGTATAGTTTAATTAGTGTCAAGAATGATTGTACTTGTTCCCCACATCTTTGAACTTGATGTGATGGTAAATACAGAGCCACTTCCAGAGACTGTAAATGTACGTGAACCATGTATTACTGTGGCTGTTGGAGCGGTATCTAAACGTAGTAAAACAAAGTGTGCTTGGTTTGCATTAAAAAATATAGCATTTCCAGCTTTTGTTCCATCTGGAGTGAATCCTAAATCCACAGTAAATGTATCGGTATTAAAAAATGTATATATTTTGGCGTTGCCTAGTTTTGACTGCATAGTAGTTAAATTAGAATTTAGTTCATTTATTGCTCCAGTTACAGTAGTCGCTTCTGTATCAAGAGTCTCGCTTCCTAATAAATCGCGGGCTTCCGCATCTTTTAACTCTAAGACGTCTCCGCCTACGACCATTTCTTTTGCATCCATTTTATTATTCCTCCTTTTAACTCAATATAATTCTTTCATTTGTAGAATCATAGCTTGCGCCATAGTTAAATATAATTCTTTCATTAGTTGAATCATAATAACATTGCGCGTTATGTATATCACTATCTATAATATGGTAAGTTACACCGTTCATTTTTTCAGCTTCAGTTAAAGCATTATATTCGGCGGTGGTCAGGTGTCTAAGACTCTGGACCCCATGCTTATCAGTCAGCATTCCCGCCAACACTTCATTTCCATCCCAGTCTATGGTCTGTGCGTTGGAACGCGCGCTTGAGGTACCATTACCTATAATATGGGCATATATATTATTACTATCTATAATATTGTATTTGCCTTGAACATGTTGATTTTTTGAAGAAGCTTTTGTTCCTTCTCCTTCAGTATGTGAGCAATCTCCATTAGCTGTTGTCCCAGCTCCTTCAGCGTGAGATGCCCCGCCATTAGCTGTTGCACCATTACCTTCTGCATGAGAAGAGCCACCATTAGCAGTTGTGCCATACCCTTCTGCGTGAGAATATGATGCAGTTGCATTAGTACTACTTCCCTCAGCATGAGAATAAGCTCCTGAGGCGATAGAACCCATTCCTTCAGAATGTGAAGCAGCACCTGTTGCACGTGTGCCACTTCCTTCTGCATGAGCATAATCTACATTGGTATCTCCTGCAATAGTACCTCCTCCTTCGGCATGAGAACCTTGTCCTTGAGCAGAAGTGGAACTACCTTCGGCATGAGAAGAAGAGCCAGTCGCACGTGATCCATTACCTTCTGCGTGGGCTCCCGTATTTGTTGCAGAAGTGCCTATTCCTTCTGCATGACTTGCCTCTCCTGATGCAGTTACCCCCTCTCCCGCAGCTATTGAATATGAACCAGTATTACCTACTCTTGGTCCAAATGAAGCTGCTTTCTTATAAGGGTTATATGTGAATAAAGGCCCTTTTAATGATTCAGAAGTGCTAGTTGTTGTACTATTACTATCTGATACTAAAATTGGATAATTAGAATCTTTTGTTGAATCATCATAAGTTAATGTTTGTTTTACTTTAGTATCATTATCATCTATATAACCTTTTATTTTTTGGAAGATTCTAGTAATCATCGCACTGAATCCACCATTTTCTAAACTTTCATATTTTGTTGCCATATAAGACACCTCCTATTAAGGTGTTGGATTAAATACTGCATCATAAGCATCATCAACAATATCAGTAATTTCTGTATTTGTAATTAAGGATATATCAGTATATTTAACATATCCGCTTAAATCAATAGCAGTTGTACCAATTTTTTCATATCCGCTCGTTGCGGGAGTTGTTGATGAATCGGTATACCAAACATATTCATCATATATATTTGGAGCTGCTCCTCCGCTTGGAACTAAATAAATAACTCCATTAGTTCCTGTTGCGGGCAAGTCTTCATAGCTATTTACTTTATCAAAACTGATTCTTTCAAAACCAGCTAATGCAGTTTGAATTAATGTATTAATTTCAGTATTACTAACTACACCTTTAGTAGTAGCTCCCGCAACTGGAATTTGAATCTTTTTATTTGTAATAGTTAAATCAGTACCATCAATTTGCGCACCTTCTACTACATTTTGTTCACCAAAATCTGAATAACTAACATGAGAAATCCCGCCCTTATCATCAGTTAATACTATCCATTCATTAGTAGTATCTAATGAAATACTATATGTAGTATTAACATTAAGAGGACTTGTTTTTAATTTTGTAAAGATGTACTGAACTGCATATAACAGTCCATCATCATCTAATAAATTATATTGCATATTAGGCATTTTAATTTCCTCCTCCAAAAATAGCATCGTATTGTTCATCTATAATTTGTTTTATGCGAGCATTTTTAATATCATCTCGACCTAATTCTTCAAAACTCTTATCTTGTGTTAATTCAACCCCGTTAATAGATGGTTTATTTATCAATAGTTCATAATCTCCACTTTCTGCGGCAACCAGTTCTTGCCAGGATGTACCGTTAAAAAAGAATTCTACGTCTGGATTATTATATACAATAGTCCAGTCTCCCACCTTGGCAGTAACATATTGATTATCTATTACAATAGGATTAGTTGTATCATTATCTTGAAGTTCTGTTGTGGTTATTCCCAAAAATCTTGCTCTTGCTTTAAGTTCTTCTTCTATTTTTTTAATTTTTTTATGTAAAAGACCATATGTAATAATATCCATTAAATCATCACCCACTCTCCGGCGGTAGTGAGCATATACACTTCACTATTTTCAATACATATCGCTACGCTACCAGAGCTTACATCAGGTTGAATAGGCAAATTTTGAATATCATTAACTGTATCAACAGAAAACTCTGTATAATAAGTATTATTATGGTCTTGTTGTTTAATTCTTACAAAACCCATTCATTCAACCTCCTTTTAAATTATTTTTTAAACTTACGAATTTTCTATAATTTATTTCAATTTTCTCAAAAAAAGATTAAATAGAATTGATTAAGAAAAGCGATTTAAAAAAGTTGAAATCCATTTTTTATTTGCGGTGGCGCCCGCTTCCACTCCAGCCAAATAAGCATAAAAAAAGAGGGAATAGTATAAAACTATTCCCTAGTTGTAACTCCTAAACTGGAGGGCAAGGTAGAAGTAGGAGTTACGAAATGTGTCAATTCGGAGTTGAACCGAATCTAGTCCCTAGCTGACACCTGCTTATTAATGAGCATTTCCGCATGTTTAATAAGCTTTTTACTTTTCAATTTTTTATTAGTATAAGCTTCAATAAGCTGTTTTTCATTTAATTCTTTTTCTTCAAATGCTTTATCATTAGTTTTCTTCATATCTTCTATTGAAGGTGAACTACAATTTTTAGCCATAAAACTTTTCATTTTTGCAAATTCTGTTTTACTCATATTAACCTCCACTCTTGATAACTTAATTATAATAATAAATATTAGACCTTCGTCTTACTCTGATTACCTTCTGTTTTATTAGACTAATAAGGAGATAAGTCTGAGCTTAAAGGAGCTACCTTTAAACTTCTTATCCCATTCCGTTTTCCACGGAACTCAGGTTTTGCACCTTTTATCTTATATAGGATTGATTACCTATAACTTTCACGCACCATTCAGAGTTGTTCTTCCTATTAAAGTTTTTCAAAACTTTCAAATACTTTTTTATTTGATAATTCATAGCAGATTTGCGCTACTCGTACCCTGACCTTCTCTTATAGATTATTTCTAATCTTCAACTGCTAAACTTCCTTATTTTGGTATTACTTAGGTTTGCAGCGGGGACCACCCAACATACCACCTAACTAAGCTTCTTCCTCGCAGAGGCTGCCTATTACGGAAGCAAGAAGACAGTGTCTTAAACAGCGATAACCTCGAGCACGTACTACCAAAGAGCTTGTATTTTCTTTATACAAGTGGATATTTCTATCACTAGATAAATCCGTTCTTTCTTTCAAAGTATCCTTATCCAAAAACTTATTCTAATGGTTAGGCAGTACTCTCAGCATCATGGCATTGACTCTTCACTGAGTTAATACATTATTATTATAATTAAATTATCAAGGTTCTATTTTGTTTTATTTTCTATATATATTATATAAAAAATTTTTATAAATTTCAAATCATGTTGTCATAACTTTCAATTTATGAGCTGGGGTAGCTGGACTCGAACCAGCCCACTGTGGGTCAAAGCCACATATCCTACCTCTAGATTATACCCCATTGAGACTGTTTGCCTTTACAGACTCGTCTGTGTTTGCTGACTACCAACAGCTTGGCGGAAGTAGTTTTCATCCTTCGATATGTCCTAAGACATAACCTGCTATT
>AUXO017101671.1_pt1 | contig 22557 bp, 47 predicted proteins | sample 768731 | NCBI WGS metagenome assembly AUXO01 (sample SAMN02715735, study PRJNA202380) | gut metagenome | biome: sheep rumen | host: Ovis aries | place: New Zealand: Palmerston North | reverse complement strand
TGAGATCTATGACGAGTGCGCTGACAAGCTCCCCGAGGGCTTTACCAAGGGCAAGGTCAGCTATGGTCTGACCCGCCTGTGGGGTGACGCCATCGTCAAGGTTGAGGGCGTCAAGGGCGTCAACTGCTACCGCAGGGCGTAATCCCTGCAAAGCGCCTACGGGCGCTTTTTCTTTGCCTTCTAATTAGATGTTAAAACATCTAAACTCATCAAAAATTAGACTTGATTTCCAAATCATCTTATGCTATACTAAAAGCGTTCCAAAGGGAAAGGAAAATCCCGAAAACCAGAAAGGATTCAAAATGTATCTTCATGAAGTAATCCGCACTCCTAATCATCAGTATGTTTGTCTTTCCGTAGTAGACACTTGGGACTGTGGGTGGGAAGGAGCTTACGCTTTGTTTGACGCAAATGCCATGACAGAATGGTGGGGCGATGATACCTGGCGCGCCGCTGATATATATGAATACGGTGAAGAAGCAGGGGCATTTGATTGTTGGAATGTTGTCACAACTCGTCGCCGCACGCCCGAACAGGCAGAAAAAACCTTGCGGGCATATGTAAAAAAGAACTTCTCGAAAAAGCCCTAACGGGCTTTTAAGGTTAGATGTTTGAACATCTAATCTATGAATTTTTCCTTATTGACAATCCTTTGAATCGGTGGTATACTACTCTCGAAAGGTGAAGGAAAACACCTCAAACCAGAAAGGTTGCCGGCATGGAGTTCATCAAAGAGAAAGATTACATTGTAGCATATCATGCGAATGAGATGATGGGCAAGTGGCATATCACTACTGGAAATTTCATCGGCAAGTCTAATAAACCTGTTAAGACCATTCCACAAGTATTTACTTATAATAATCTTACATGTAATAATATTTTTGCTCGTGTTATCTATATGTATAGAATGAACGAATCAACTTATAAAGAAAAGTACACCCGAGCAAGAGCAAACAGGCTTGAACAGCTTATATCCGTTGGATTAGTTCCGGAAAGTTTTAGTGCTTTAGATTCCTCTTCCCGTCTGACTAAAGAGCTTGTTAGCTTTATCAAAGATAACTATAATGGCATGTATAGCGATAACGCCGTCGCCGCCTATAACTTTTCTAAAAATTATCCTGCTCATGAAAGATTTCCCGACTGGGCAAAAAAGATTGCTCGTTCTATCGCATATCATCATCAAGAAATCCCCGGTACTTACGTTATCTCCATACTACAACGAATGATTCTTGAAAATGTTGATTCATTCTCTGCTAATATTGATGATAATCCATATGTATATTATGCCCAGCCTAAATTTGAAGAATTGATTATTAACTATTATAAAATGAGTATAATGATGTATAATGAAGTGAAAGTGCCGCATAATTTCTTAACCGCTTATGCTAAAATGGTCTATCTTTATAAAATTTATAAGCAAGAAAATTATGATTCTATTTTAACTAAAAATAATGACAAGCCATTCCTCTACTTCCAATATCGGGATTATGAAGCGCGCCCAATTCTTAACAAAGAAGCATTTCATATTGAAGCAAAGGCGCAAGAGAATTGTGTAGAAGATCTCTATATGTCGAAAGTATTTCATAACGAAACTTACATTGTTACTGTACGGAAAATTTCTGCCCCAGATACCCCCTGCATTACATGTGAAGTTTCGCACAAAGGCAAAATTATCCAGTATCTTACTCGTTTCAATGCTGACGTGACCGACCCGGCCCAGAAGCAATTTGCTATTGAATATCAAAATCATCTTGAAGAATTTATTAAGTAAAAGCCCGCAAGGGCTTTTACCTAAAACCTAAATTAGATGTTCAAACATCTAATTTATCTCCCTAAAAATTCTTGACTTTTACCAAAGAATCCTGTATAATAAGCATGTACCAAGGGGAAGGAAAACCCCAAAAAACCAGAAAGGGAATTGCCTATGAAGATTCTGGAAGCCAAGTCCGCCGCTCGTGCCATGACCCTGACTGCCCTGCATGACGTTCTGGAACAGCTTGCCGCTGTGCAGTTTGGTGATGCCTCGTTCGCCGTGTTGCAGGAGGTAGACGGTCAGGAGGTTTGGACTGAGATCACGGTTAAGTCCAAGTCCTTCACCGAGACTGCCAAGGGCGGTGTGTTTGACCCCTTTGTGGAGGCTGAAGCGTGGAAAGAGGAAAAGGCCGCCAAGGCGGCGAAGGCCGAAGCCAAGGCTAAGGAAAAGGCGGCTAAGATTGCCGCTGACAAGGCCCGCCGGGCCGCCAAGGCCGCCAAGGCTCAGGAAGAAGAAGAGAAGGACGACCCTAACCAGTATCTCGACCGTGAGGTGGCGGTGTAACCGCCACCGCCTTTCTGGATTAGATGTTCAAACATCTAATAGCCATTAGAACTCCTCTTGACACACGCCTAATCTCATAGTATAATACCATTGTACGAAGGAGGTACACAAATATGTGGAAGATTACAAATGAGACGACAGGACTTGACCGAGAGTTTGCGACCCGTGAATCTGCCATGGACTTCATTCACAATTGTAAACCAACTGAAACTATTACTCTGAGTTACCTTCCAGGCTATTGTCTCCTTCGCTATTATGGCGAAGAATACTATGAAGAATTTACTACTGATATTGTATCTGCACTTCATTCTGTTGCTATTTATCTTGGAGATAAAGACTGCACGAGAGTGCAAGTCATCGCTGCTGATACTGGTGAAATCATTGTTGATTACCTACGGCCCTAATGGGCCTTATTTATATTAGATGTTCAAACATCTAATATTCTTTAACTTTCCTGCATATATCTCTTGACAATAAAATCCCGCTATGGTATAATAAGACCGTACCAAGGGAAGGACACCCACCAAACCAAAGGAGATTCACGATGACCGAATACGAAAACATGATTCATGCCCTTCTGAATAACCCCAAGACCAACTTCATTGAGGTCAAGCGTGACGACTACTGGCAGATCTGCCTGTACATGGGCAACACCATTCAGTTCCTGACCTACTCCGCCACGACCAAGCACCTGATTGAGATGGACTACATTGTAGAGGAGGATGACTAATTATGATGTACACTGAACAAATTACCTTCTACGACTTGACTGTGCCTGCCGAATTGCGGCAGGAGATTGCGGGTATCGCTATCTACAAGGGCGATGAAATTCAGACCATTATCTGCGGCTGTTGCGGTGGCTTCATTGATCCTGATGATGTACAGATTGTGACTCATATCAAGACGTGGCATCCTCTGGTTGAGGCTATTATTGGGGAGGGCTAACGCCCTCCCAGCCATTTTAGATGTTTAAACATCTAAAGCATTAAAAAGAGTCTGCTTGACTTTTTCTTAAACCTTTGCTATAATAAATACTGTCAGGAGGGAACTCCAAGCCACACCACCGTTGCAAGGTCGTAGTTGAAACTCAAAAAAAGTTTCCAAACTCCCTTGACAAGCACACTAAAGTGTGGTACAATAAGAGTGTCCCAAGGGACAACAACAAAACAGGGGAAGGAAAACCCCACAAACCAGAAAGGGTATCCATATGACGAAGGCTTCTCTGACTGCTATCCGCAACATCCTGTCTACCATGCCCGATCAGACCGAGCTGCTTGCCGCCGTTGACAAGGAGCTGAACCGTGGCGCCGAGGTCAAGGCTGCCAAGTCCGACATGTATACGACTATGAAGGACATTGTGTTCAACGTGTTCAAGTCCACTCCTGTGTCGCTGACGGTTAGCGAGGTTTACGAGGCTTGCCAGAATGACCTGCCCACCGGCGTAACCCGTGGCAATGTGCAGTACGCCATTACCCGCCTGTGGGCTGACGAGCTTGTCAAGACCGAGGGCAAGCCCAACACCTACACGGTGAAGGGCTAACACTTAAAGCGGCTTCGGCCGCTTTTCTTTTTTTCCAGAGAGGTTAGATGTTCAAACATCTAATCTACAAATAATGAAAATGCCTGTCAGAACTGACAGGCATAATCAATAACCACAGGTTTACCGTTATATTTTCCAATATTTCCATTATGTAAATCATTTACATGACTATACAGCCAGTTTCTTTCTTCACAATTGAAATTTAAGAAGGAAGTATGCCCGCAATAGTTTGCTTTTGGCATGATGTAATAGAAATGATTGCCTACTTTAATTTTAGCAATTTCCAATAAACAATGCAAATAAGGCGAATTTTCACGAACACATTTTCTATACAAAGCGTATTCTTTCCCGCATCCACCAAACATTTTTATATCATCATCAGCATCATAATCCATCTTTACAACAAAATCCTTGCCGATAAGAGCTATCCGAGTAGCACCATTTCTACAAACAATTTGATTTATTTTCGTTCTACCTTTATTATATTCTTTGGCTTTCTGCCACATATACGTCAGTGAACCATTATAGTTTTCTAACGCAGGAGAAAATTCTTTCAAAAATTTACGGGCTTCCTGCTTGTAATCAGTCATCTTCATTGGCTCCTTTCTCTTGGTACAATTATATTATACTCGACTTTATAAAAAAGTCAATCCATATTTTTAATTTTCCTTCAACATTTTTAGATGTTTGAACATCTAATAATACGGCTATGCCCATCAAATTTCCCTATTGACTTTTATCACCGCTTATGTTATACTGTACCCATCAAGTGAAGGAAAACACTTCAAACCGGAAAGGACTTCTGCCGTATGAGCAAGCGCCGTCTGTACATGGTTGTCGATACCGAAACCGCTACCCTCCCGTTCGCCTCTGAAATTGCCGACGGTGATCCCGAAAAGAAGAAGAAGATCGCTATTGCAAGGCCGCTCATTTACGATATTGGCTGGACTATTACTAACCGGCAGGGCGATATTCTGGAAAACAAGCAATTTCTGATTGCCGAAACGTTCGCCGTTCCCGCCGTATTCAATACCGCCTATTATGCGGAAAAGCGCCCTCGGTATCTGGCAATGCTGGAAAATAAAGAAACCGTTCTTGCCCCGTGGGATACGGTCATGGAAATTTTCATTAACGACTTGCACAAAGTTGACGCTGTTGGAGCCTTTAACGCAATGTTTGACTTTAAGAAGGCCATCCCGTTCACTGAATTGTATATTCGCAAACTGTACAGCCCCGACTATCAGAAGTGGGAACAGATTCAAAAAAATCTCTGCCGGAAGATTGCGAATGAACCCTACAAGAAAGATTCTGACAAAGACTTTAACCCGGACGCCTTCACTTTCCGCGGCGAAACCTATCCGCTCTTTGACCTTTGGGGGCTTGCTACTTCTCATCTTCTGAATAATGCCACCTATAAAACCGAGTGCCTCAAACATGGCCTACTGACCGCCTCCGGAACTTATTTCAAGACCAGCGCCGAAACTACTTATCAATATCTCTGTAACAAATATGATTTCATAGAGAGTCACACAGCCCTGGACGATGCCATTATTGAAACTTATATTCTTTCCCGCATTGCAAAGCGTCACGCCGTATCAATTGGTATCAAATATTTCCCATTCCGTGATCTTGGCGACACCGTAGATTTTGTCACTCGCCGCAAAACCCCTAAAATGGAAGAGTGCGAAACGGTCTATAACGCAATTTCTGCCTACCTTGACGCAAAAATGGAAAGTGACACCATTAGCAACTATTGCGCAAGTCTTATTAACAAACTTCACCGCCTTGCTGAATACACAAACACCGTCTGCCCCTACTAAGGGGCTTTTCTTTTATGCAAGAGTTAGACACGCTTAACCGGAACCAATTTAGATGTTTGAACATCTAACCTACAGACCGGCCCGCCAAAAAATTTTCAAAACCCCTTGACAAAAAATGTATCTTATGATATACTATCATTGAAAGGTGAAGGAAAACACCATAAACCAGAAAGGGGAACCAAATGACGCGCGAAGAAATCATCACCTTCATCAATAACACTCTTGAAACCAATCCCAATGCTTTCCCCGAATATGAAATCATCGAAGATAACTACATTTATATTCCTGCGGTTGAATTTATTAAAGACGCAAATACAGGAGAATGGCGCGCAGTTTGAAAAAAACTCTTGACAATCGCCACAACCTATGCTATAATACAGTTGTTCCTGAAAGAGAGAAACAGAAAGGAACGCCACTATGACCACCAGAACCGTCATCATCGTCATCTGTCAAGTCGCAATCATTGTCTGCTCAATCATTCAACTGATGAATAACAAAAACAAGTAAAGAGAAGGACACTCTCCGAACAAGAAAGGGGATACTAAGTATGAAAAGTCATAAGCGCAAGGAAGTGTACTATCATCAACCCGACTTCTGTCGTGTAGATTATGAAAACGGACTGTATGAATATCTCGCTAACGATGAACGTGTTTTAGTCTACAATTCACAGAAAACAGACACTATCACTACTTACTATGATTACCGATCTGCTATCTTGCTTCATGACCGTTGGCAATATGTGCGGATTAAGAGGTTGGCCGCTCTTCCTGAAGGTAAAACTATTAACACATTGTATCATCGAAATGAGAAGGAAACAGACTAAAAATGTATTAGGTGGCGATCATACCGTCACCTGGCCAGCCCATTAGATGTTTAAACATCTAATATTCCTACTTGACTTTCTCTTTATTCTATACTATAATAAATCTGTCCAAAGGACAGAAAGGAAGTAACCACTATGACAAATGAAGTTATCAAGGCGATGCGGGGCAAGAAAGAACACAAGATTCGCAAGTGGTGGAACAAGAATAGTTACAAGATTCTTCGTGTAATTCTGTTTCCATTTTGGATTGGCAGTCTCATGCTTAAAAAAATTCATGTATGGCTTAACAGCAAAGAGAATTGGAATGAAGAACGTGCGGCTAAAATTCTAAACTATTACATTCCTCGTAACTCTGAATGGGACGCCGAAAATAAAACCTTTTACTTCTATGACAACGGCCTTGGTTGGAATATTAAACTTGCAAAGAAATATCTAAAACTGAAAGACCGCAGATTTTGGAAAGTTAATTGTGCTTGGTGGGGAGGAGAAATGCGAAGTTTCCTCATGGATAAGTTTGAACTTGAAGGCTTCACCAAAGAATTAGGCAATTGTTCTGATGGGTGGACAGAGATTTCTTTTACCCTTAATGACCGAAACACAGACTAATATACCGCCGCCCCGGCGGCTTTTCTCTTAAACAAGGTTAGATGTTTAAACATCTAATTCTATCCCTTGACAAATACTAACCTCCATGCTATAATAGCATTGTTCCCGAGAGAGGAACGGAAAGGATTGACAGATATGTTCACGATGAAGGATTACCACTACGAAACTGACGGCTACCGCAACGGCGACCCCGTGTACTGCCCTGTTAATGCCTATGGCGATTGCCCCTACTGCGACCAGTGCAATCTGTGCCACATGGAAGATCCGATTGAAGCGTGCGATGATTTCTACGCCTTCTTCCCCACTTGGGAAGACTGGCTTGCCGCGGATGACGTTGATCCCGATGCCCCTACGGATTTTGCAGAAGATGAAATCCGTTGGGCGGGTGACGTTTACGGCTACGAGGACACGATGGAGGATAACGAATAATGGAGCGAGTAAAGAACTGGTTTGGCATTTCAATGCCGTATCGCTTTGAATGGAATGATCTTCGGTGCGGAATCACTATCCTGAATGTAGTCCTGATTATGCTCTTCGGCCTTCAAGTCTCATGGTTCGGCCTTGCGATTGCGCTATTCGGTGTATGCAAGGACTTGTCGCAGCACAGGCACGTCAATGACGTGCTCATGCACCTCTCCAGCGTTGTCCTCAATGTTTACTTCCTGTGCCTTTTGTATAAATAATAAACTATAAAGTTAGGGAAACCTAACTTTTTTTATAAAGGATTTTAGATGTTTAAACATCTAAATGCGTCCTAAATAAAAAGCCGGTGACCGGCTTTTTTATTATACTCATATGCTCAATGCTTCCGGATAAGATGGACAATCACCAGCAGCCCAGTAGCAATCAGAGCAATCCCAACAGAAATCCAAATCGGAGACAGAACCCATACCCAAGACCAAGTAATCACGCCGCACAGCTTCAACACAATGAAAGCAATGGTAAGCAGGCCAGTAAAACCGATGCCGTTGCGAGAGTTAGTGTTCTTTTCCATAGTCTTTCCTTTCCGGTTTGAGCAGTGTCCTTCTGCTTTCAACATGTTCATTATAACATAGGTGAGATAGATTGTCAGAGGTTTGAGAAATTTATTTGGAAGCGGGCCGGCCAGGAGGCCATAGCCTCCCTTAAATTTTGCCGCCCTTTTCTTTGTAGTATTCTTCCAGCCAATCTTTATGATTTGCAATTAACTTATCAACGTCATCTCCGTCTCCCTCTTCTTCATTGCAGCCAGTATTAAACCATTCTTCGTGCAAGGAGTAAAACTTATCATCATCCACCGCGTTTATAGCCACAAGCAACCAGTCGATTTCTTCTTTCCTTTCCACAAGATCTTCCGCCGCATCATAGTCAAAATCAATCGCTTCTCCAAACTCAAACGGAATAACTTTGTCAGGGATCTCATCATCCAGCATCGCCGCCGCGAGTGCCTCTTCCCTCGTCTGATAGACGCTCTTCACGTAAGCATCGTTACCGAAACCGTCAGTCCAACCAATCAGCATGTACATCATACTCAACCTTACCTCCAGGTTTTTATTTCGTTCCCTCGGAACAATTAGAGTATACTAAAAAACATTGATTTTGTCAAGACCTATATTCACCTTAAGTTAGATGTTTGAACATCTAACTTCTTAAAATGTCAAGTATTCAACCCATGTCAAATATTTTACTAACCACTCCAACTAAAAAATTTTACCTCCCCTCCCACAAGCTGGATAAGCTGGAAAAATTTACCAACCTGGAAGCTGGATAAGCTGGAGAAGCTGGAGAAAAATCGTAGTGAAAATCCGATCCGATCCCCCGATTTTGTAGTGAAAATCGTAGTGAAAATGACCACTTTTTAATGATTCTGATTAACGAAATTTTAGCTCTTGAACGAGTGTTCGCGGGAAAGTCAAGTATTTGACTTTACATGATTCTTTCCACAAAATAGGAAAAACCGCTATAAAATAAAAAAAAGAAGCTGGAATTTATTATTCATCCAGCTTCAATAATTCATCAGCAGTTTTTGCCGCGACGAGCTCCATAAAATCATGTGTTTTAGTAACTTCGACATCACGCCACTACCCAGTAATCATACAACAATTTAAAGCATTCGCGCTCCCATTAACGCGCTTTCGTTTCTTTTCTACAGTATACCCCATTGTAGGTAATAAAGTTTGCAACTTATTCCAAGTCATTATCCGCGATTGGCCTCGTCCATTCGCGGAGTTATTTATATCCACATCTGGGACTGCCATATACTCTGCCAATTCGCGGCCTTCTTGAGCTGTAATCCAACGGTTCATAAAGCTTTCTGGAACAGCACTGGCCAGCACCTTTACATGACGCTAATACGGGAATGTCTAACGAGCTGCTTGTATTCTATCAGTACGATAATAAGAATCAATAATTAAATGTTTAAAACGTGGATCTGATATATCTATCCCTCTTTCAAATGCACGAGTGACTACAACAAAATCATATTCAAAAGGTACTAAGTGCATAGTTTTAATACAATTAATTACTCGCTGCTATTCTGCGTTTAAAGGCACATCAGCATTATTTTCCGAATGGATCTCTATGGCATGAAATCCTTGCTCCTAAGCTGCACGCACAATACTCAAATTATGTGTTATAGAGGGCGAGAAACACCAATATCCAATACCTGGGACAGGTATGAGCTCGCGCACATGATCTAAAATATTTTTATAATATATATCTGTAGTGGCGCGGAAGCTGGTCTCCAGTTTACCCTAATTACTTGCACTAACTAAAGATGCATAAAAATCACGAGCTGCGTCTGGAGAAGCAGACAAACCAATACAAAGGATGCGATTCTCTTGAATAATATTCTCCCAAAAGCCCAAAAGCGCCAAAGGCATATATTCTTTCCTAGTCGAATGCTCTTGAATAAGACTTAATATTTCGCCATTCGAGCTGGACTTTTTCGCATAATCAAGCTTCCGAGCTTTCGCAAAAGCTGACGCCGCAAAATCAAAAATTGAATCACATTCGTCCCAACAGATAACGTCAATATGCTCAAGCCAATCTGTTTCTTCTCGCATCGCCTTCATCCCTAAGGCCTGATAACACATAACTCCAATCTTATTACAATCTTCAGAAGTCCATTCATGATCCGTAGATTCCCAAAATATGTCAGCAGCTTGACACTGATCCGGATAAGAAGAAATAATGCTATCTTTTAGCGCAGTTGTATCTGTAAGAAAAAGAATTCGATTAAGCTGCCCATCTCGTGTAAACTATTGTAAGTTGTTTACCGCCCAATAGGTTTTACCAGTGCGAATGCCGCAATCTAAAATGTTATAGTAGCCGCGGCGAAAAACTAATTTATTTTGCTACTGTAAATCTGAAACAGTTATAGGAATTATTTTATTATCCATATCTTCACCCCATTATATTATATCACAGCTTTATCTCTGTGTCAAATGTTCATCTTTAATGTAAGTAAACTACACATTAATAATTGTGTTTTACTCTTATAATTATAAAAAAAATTGTAATGAAAAAAGTGTGCGGTTTTTGAGTACCCCCCTCCCCCTATATATATACTCAGAAATCGCACACACATTTATATATTATATATATTATATATATAATATAATTATATAGTTGGGAGAAGCCTGCGCGGAGCGCAGGATTCGGACAACTATATAATTATATTACGCGGAGCGAAGCGACGCAAGCGCGTTAGCGCTTGCTAGCGAAGCGACCGCGGAGGATAACAAGAAAAATATAAATAAAAAAATTTTTATAAAAGATTATCTTTTTAAAAAGAAAAATTTTCTTTAAAAAAAGAAAAAATTTATTAAGTTAAATATTTGACTTTTAATGAAAAAATTTGCAATACCCCAAATCACTACCAACCCCTTGTATCCTCTATCTCCACCACCTTTCCCGCCATCCCCTCCCCTCCCTTACACCCTACGTCCTGTCGGCCGTATAGTTTACCCTTAACTTTCCTTCTTTAATTCAGGAGTAGATGTACCAGTCTCAACCCCTTAAAACTTTAAAAATTTTTCACTTGACTTTTAAAAATTTTTTTGGTATAATATAAATGTACCAAAGGAAAGGAGTTAAAATTATGGAGAAGCAGGAAATCTTCAACCATTACGCCGCTATTCTGGATAAGATGATCGACAATTACGATTTCTACAAGACCTATTTCCAGAGCATGTACAGCGCCGATTACTATCCGGAAGTTGATGATGTGACGCTGGCGTTTGGCGCTAGCCGTGGCTGCCTCATCGACCCCGAATTTGATTGGGTTGTGAAGTGGGATTGCGCGGAAGATCAATTTGGAAGTTGCTGTGCGCGCGAAGCTAAATTTTTTGAAGAAGCTAAGAATTTCGCTGTTGAGGATATGCTTGCTCCCACCTATTTCCTTGGCACCTATACGAAGGTAATTTGGTACTGGGATTTCTGTGAAGTTAGGGAAGTAATGGGTTGGGATGATGACGATGATGTTGAGTATTGGCGCGAAAAAATTCAGAAGAACTTGAGCGATCCGTACAAAATCACAATTTCAATTCCGTTGTACTGCCAAATGCGGGCGGAACTTGATAATGTGGAAAATCCCAGAACTTCGAGTTACGATAAGAAGTATTTTCAGAATAGCAAGAGTCCGCTTTGCCAGCGTGCTCCCGCAATTGGTATGGATTTCGCGGAAGACTATGGTTTGGAGAACTTTGAAGCCTTAACTGAATTTTGCTTTGACTTTGATATTAACGACATTCATTGGGGTAATGTCGGAATGATTAATGGAAAGATTGTTTTGATCGATTATAGTGGCTATTATGCAGGAGATTGTGATGAAAATGAGCGCAGTGAAGGAAGTAGCGAGAATTCTGATGCGGAGAGATGGTCTGAGTGAGAATGAGGCGATGAATTGCGTTGAGGAGTTTATGGACTATTTGGCGCATTTGGATGCCAATTCTGATTTGGATGAGGTTGAAAGTTATTTTATGGAAGAACTTGGTTTGGAACCCGATTACCTACTCCCTCTTTTGATGGAGGTTGACGATTATGTTTGAGTTTAGGGATTGGTATCCTTTTAAGTTTTGGCATCATCCCCTTGAATTTTTTAGTTCTTTATGGAAGTATTTGCGCGCGAGGTACTTGCGCGGCAAGTATGGTTGGGCGCCTTGCGATACTTGGAACATGGATTATTGGTTTTTGAAGGTTATTCCGGAGATGCTTGATTATCTGGCGGAACATACGCATACCTATCCTGGGACGGATGAGTTTCCGACCTTTGAGTCATGGCAGGAATGGCTACGTAAGACTGCTGATAATTTGAGGTCTTGTACAGAAGAAGAACAGGATAAGAGAAATCCATGGTATCCGCTATGGGTACAAACCGATTGCAAGGATAAAGATATTGTGGATAAGTTTTGTGATGAATCTGCACGAATTGCAGAAGAAGCACGTAATTTACTTAGGGAACAGTTTAAAGAAATTGCAGATAAATTTTATATGCTTTGGGATTGAGGCTTAAGATGTAGGTAATTTTGTAGAAAACTCCAGCTCTCATGGTTACTTGTGAACAATGTGGAGCTCTTTTAGCATATCAATTTAATGATATTTATTAGGGACATTTTATTTATTGTCCTATTTGTAAGTTTAAGCAGATCATACCATTAGATAATAATTATGATGGGGTGGTTAAAAGTGGAAAGAATGCGAACTAATTGGCGGCTTGACCTATATAGGTGCGAAATGTGCGGCCATACACAAAGAAAACGTACTAATTTTTGCCCGCATTGCGGCCGCCAAGCAAGAGGTGGCCCACTTGAAAACGTTACAGAAATTGAATGGCTTGAAGTGGATGACGATGAGCCTGTTGCTTACGATTGTAGCAATTGTGGCGCAATGGTTAGTAAAAAGTTTAACTATTGTCCGCGATGCGGCGGCGTTTGGAAGCATTAATTTTATTTTATTTTAGGGGAATAGGAATTTTATGCCTGCAATTTTCCTATTTTCCTGAAAAAGAAGGTGATAACATGAGAGAATTGTGGTAGCTTCAAGAACTAATTGAATTTGGCATCCCAATTACACTTCTCGCGCGCGAATGTCATTGTACTCCAAGAACAATTTAGAATTATTTATAGAGGAAATCGGTTCCTACGGGTACTAAAATTATGAACGTTAAAGACGGACTCAAACGTTTGCAAGAAAAAATTAATTTGATTTTAAGGGCGTGAAGATTAGCGCAGGAAGGTGATCCCCTTGGATACTTTACTACTTTTATTGGGGTTTATTGCAGGTATTGTCGTCGCGGATAAAATTAAAGAGGCTTAGCTTGAAGCAGAATTTAATAGAGGTTATGATGAGGCAGTAACAACTATGACTTAGTTTGGATATTGGAATGAACCAGATCATGGATCTCGCCATAATGGAACTTGGATTGAAAAAGGAGAAAGCGAAAATAATGTGTAAGTATTGTGAAACTGAAAATCGAGAAATGATTGACAATTCTGATGTTTATCTTTATCTTCAGAATAATGTTGGTATTCCTCCGCAACTTGTTTATGGCGCCTACAATGTTGAAGACGCATATGGGCATACTTTTATTAACTATTGCCCTTTTTGCGGCCGCAAGCTAATTGAGAAAGATGATGCAAAACTATTATTTGACATTCATTAATTTTTGATATATAATATTAATAGAATAGGAGGAATTGATATGTCAAAGGTCATTTTTCTTGATATTGATGGCGTGCTGAATAGTGCAAAATGGGAGCAAGAAGTATTAAATACCTATGGAATTGATGCTGTTACAATCCTAGACCAAAAGGCTCTGTTCCTTTTAACTGAGTTGGTGAATTGGACAAACGCACGGCTAGTTTTGTCAAGTAGTTGGCGCATTTCAGCTTTCGCGCGCGAAGCAGTACAAGATAATTTACGGCCGTATGGTCTTTCTCTTTATTCATGGACTGAGCAGGAGACGGGTTGCCGAGGGGATCAAATTGAAGCATGGCTTGCTAAGCATCCAGAAGTAACTAAATTTGTAATTCTAGATGATGACAATGATATGGGTAACTTAATGGATCATCTTGTCCAAACTACTTTTTATAATGGACTGCAACTAAAACATATTAATATGGCATACGATATTTTAACAGAAGGAGAAAAAAATTATGCAAATGAAAACTAATCCTGCGGACGCAATGCAATGGGTTGAAGAGATCCATGAGTGTCCTGTTTGCGGTGCAATGCATCCTCGCTATTTGCGCGAAGGCTTAGCGATGGAAAATGTTGAAGAGGGTAAGATATGGTTTGAAACCAAGTAGCCCGTTTGGTATGTAGAGTGTACGCAATGCGGCCATTGTAGTCATCCACGCGCAAGTAAGGCAGAAGCGTTAAAAAGTTGGTATAGGGATGTTGACTCTTGGGAATTAGATTGGTTTAATATTAAACGGGAGGCTAACTTATGATTTTCTATCTACTTTTAAGCGGATGTACTTGGGGTCTGCTTTTGCGGCGGTACGCCTACCTCGCGCATAGTACCGCAGAAGGTTATATGCGAAGTGCATTTCGTCTTGCTTTCCTTCCAATGATTGGTTTTTATCAAGAGTTCTCTGATTTCCTAATTCCTGGGGCCTTCTGGATTTTAGATATGCTTCTGGCCGCGATCGTTTTACCTTTTTGTCTATTGAGTTTTGTTGCAATCACCTGCTCTGCGGCTATTTATATAATTTGGTCGTTTCTTATTGACGTTTTTAGAAAGAGGTAATAAGCAATGAGTGAGATGGATAAACTTTATTCTTACTTAGTTGAGAATGGTTATCATGTACGTCGGATAGAAAAAGATCCGGAAGGAATCGAACGCAACCAAATTGTTGTTGTTGACTCTGCGGGCGAGTATTTATGGGATGCTATCTGTCATTATGGTTCATATGGCTATGAAAAAGGTCTACTTGAAATTATGGGAGAAATTGTTGATCCTTCATGCGAGGATAGCGTTGAAGGTTGGCTTACTGCGGACGATGTTATTGCAAGGGTGAAGGAAAGATATGAAGAAAATTGATAAGATGATTGAGGGCCTTAAACATTGTAAGGGAACTAATAACTACAATTGTCGTTTCTGTCCATATGGCGGCGTAGCAGATTGTCTTGCTCTGCTGCATCAGGATATGCTTGATTGGCTTACTTTTTTCACAGAGGAGATAAAGGATGAGGGAAATACATTGGTTTGAATCTGCGGCGGTACTATGGAAAACTTTAACAGTTGAAACATGGCACCCTGTTTGTTATGCTTATGAGGAAACTTAGGAAGCTATTTTGACAGGAGAACCAGTTATTTATACGACACAACCTTGCGCGATTAGTACCGATACAATGGATTGCGGTTATAGGCTTTTTCTACATTTTTGTAATGGAAAGGTTTTTGAGGTGAAGTAAATGAAGAAGAATTGGAAGGCTTTTTGCCTAATTGCGGTTTTAGCTATTGCGGCGCTTGTACTAAGTAGTTGCACTGAACAAAGGGGTAATCGGGTTATTGCGGGTAAGGATGTACAAACTTTTACTTATGCTTATATTAGGTTAGGTGATAAGGATATTGTAGAAGGGTACATTACGCAATGGAGAGATTACGATAATAGTGACACAATTCAGCTAATGATTAATGGAAAGTATTACTTGACACATTATTCCTGTGTGGTCATGGTGGCTGACCCGAGTCATGGGAATTTGAGTTATAGCGGAGAAGCGGCACAGGATTATGGGATAAATTAAGGATAGGAAACTATCCTTCTTTTTCTCGTAGTGTGCAAAAAAATAATTAGTATGTCAAAAAATTTTTAACGAGGATAAGCCATAATCTCGTCACAATTATATCGGAGGCGATGAATATGTTAGAATGTGAAATTTTAACTAAGTTAAATGATCCTAATGGGCCAGATGTAAGTTTAACGACACTGGCTCATTTTTGTAATTGTTCTGTTTCTGCAATTAAAAATTATGTTACAGGAAAAAGACTACCTAATGGAGAAAAAGTAGTATCTATTAGAGAAGGATTAAAAAGATATAAGAAACTAATTAATGAAATTATCCAGGAGTGATAACAAATGACACTTTTTCCAGTTTTTTCTCGAAGAGTAATGCGGCAATTAGAATACCAAGGATTTGATGTCATTAAAATTGCACCGAATGATAAATTTATAGGTAAATCAGTTTATTATTTTGAAGAAACACCTGCTTTACGTAAAGCGGTAAAGGCTTTAACAAAGCCCACAAATGACACTCACAGTACAGGATGTGATAAAAATGTTACAAGAATCGAAGGCGATAGCCCTCACAAGTGATATTGAAAAAAGTGAATATAAAGAATCACAAAGTTGGATTATTTATCCTGAATTATTTAAAAAAATTAATGAAAAAATTCCAGGTAAAAGCGGCAACCAACGAACCCTTTTATTATATTTAATTTTTCAGAAACAAAATGGAGATTTTCATCCCGCAGAAGAGACTATCTGTTCTTATTGCGGATTTACTCATAACCGATATAGCGAAGCAAGAAAAGGCTTGCATGACGCAGGCTTTATAACATATACACCATATAAAGAAATATGTATTAATTATAAAAAGATAATGGAATGATGTGTCCGTTCACCGGACACTGTCCGTTCATCGGACAGGTGAAGTGTCCGTTCACCGGACATATTTTCTAATAAAATGTATCCGTTCACCGGACACATAACAATATAATATAACAATATAAAAACAAAATAAGCAGCGCACGCGCCCCGATAAATCGGGGCGCCGCTGCCGCCATTTTAATAAAATAAAGAAGGTGGTTCCCATGACAACAAAATATCTCCTAGCAAAAATGTACTATAACGAATTAAAATATTTCCAAGGCTTTTTCGCCAATGAAATTTATTTAACCGACAATAGCGCCGGCGCCCTTCGTTTTGATTCGCGCGCGGAAGTAGATAATATGTATTCTCGGCTAAAATACAGAGAGCCAGATGATAATTGGTTCATTGTTTCTGAAAATATAACTAAAGAAAATTATTGACTTTTTCTATTTTTTCAATTATAATATAGATATAGAAAGTGAGGTAAATGCAGTATGAAAACTTGGACTCGATTGAATGAAGCGCGGCCTCCGAAGAATGGCAAGTATTTGGTTATTATTGGTAAGGGTGAGAATCGTTTCATTGACATTGCATATTTTGCGCTTAACCTTGAAGCAGTAGATGATTGGGCCTTTAATGGCCTTAAACGTTCTGGCTTTTATAATTATGAGAGTGATGGCTATTATGAAGTTAGTCGTGTGAAATATTGGCAGCCGCTGCCCAAGATGCCGGAGGAGGAAGATGACGTATGACTGAATTTATATGGATTACTGGGAAAAATAGTTCTCGTTTGAATGATGTTCTACATTGTACGCGCAAAGCCTATAAGAAAAGTAGATGGAAGAGATGGAGAGCAAGGCTCTTTAATTATTGCAACCTTGATGAAGAGGTGAGTGAGGATGCCTGATCGGAAGAAAGTTCTCAAGGGTCTTACGGACATTTGCGATGAAGCATATGATAGGTGGGTTCATAGCCAGTATATCAAAGACAAGTTATTGACGCTAATTAGTGAGACGATACCAGATGCTATTGCTTTGGTTCGTGAGCCAAAGTCAACGAAGGCGATTATTGGCAGGGACGGTATTTGTATTTGCGGGAACTGCTTGTACGTAATTGACTCAAATGATAACTATTGTCGCTGGTGCGGTAGGAAGATAAAGTGGAATGAATGATTTATTAATAAAGATTTTAGTTTTTTGGATTTTAGTCGGTGGTTTTGTAGGCGGCTTTTTACAAATGATGTTTGCAACATTCTTTGATGATAAATTGTCTTTTAAAACAGCATTTTGGTACGCAATAATGTTTTATGAAAATAATGAAGACAGGCTCAATACTGCTGGATTAACAATTATTATTGTTGCAATGTCATTATTGCTTTTACCGGGTTATGTTCTGACACTTTTTATAACATGCGTATACAAGGCATTTTGCAAATTATGGGAAGCATATAAATATGTGTTTAGAAAAAATAAAAGTAATGTAAAGAAGTGAGGATAAAGTTGGATGATTAACATAAAGAAGGTCATCGCAGGCTTGAAGTGTTTAGCGGATGAAAATGTCGAATGTCATTCAGATTGCCCGTATTATGAGGATCGCATTTCTGCCAGTTGTTTTCGGTCAATAGCGCGTAACGCTCTTACTTTACTTCAAAAGCAAGAGCCCGTGGAACCAAAATGGTTTGACTTTGAGGATATGTTCACTGAACAGAAATACAAAATACCCATATGCGGAGCTTGCGAATCGCTACTTGGCGATGCGGTGTATTGCCCTCAGTGCGGGAGAAAGGTGAAGTGGGATGGAGCTTAAAGAAATTGCAGAGAATCATGGGCTGACCCCAGAGGGTGTCGATTATGCTTTAACACAGTATCAGATTGTGATATACGAGATCACACACGGTATGTTGAGCAAGCTGTCGTATGACGCCAAGGACATTATTCGCACGGCACAAGATCGTTGGTGTGATACATGTGATCTGAAAGAGCCTGTGGTGCCGCATATTGAACATGATAGTGATGATGATAGCTGGTATTACGGGTGCGGCGCATGTCATGAGGCGATTGATTACAAGGACAGGTTTTGCCGCTATTGTGGAAAGGCGGTGAAGTGGTAATGAAACTACCCGATGGATGGTTGTTCACGCCGAAGTTTGACGATAAAAACCAAACGGAAATTGTAATTGCAATTGAACAGACCGAGTTGGTCCGATGTTAGAATTGTAAGCACTATAGTCCAGAAGGATGGACACCTGGCGGCGGCTGGTGCAGTCGCCACGGTTTTGGGACTAGCGACGAATGGTACTGTGCAGATGGGGAGGCTAAGACAGATGCAGACGATTGATGAGACAAACTCTACACCTACTATATATGTACCATTGTACACATTGCCGCGATGCAGAACGTGTAGTTTCTTTATTAGTGAAGATTGGGTTAATGGCATGTGTTTTAAGTTCGGCGGTGAACGATCTGCGGATGATTACTGTTCAAATGGAGCGTGGTTAAGTAATGCGACCGATTGATGCTGACGTCTTAATTGAAACAGTAGAGGATCATGTGACTAGTGTATCATGTTGCCCAACTGCTGATTGGGCGAGGGGCAAAACTCAGATGAAGGACTAGATCCTTGAAGACATTCATAATGCTCCAACTGTCAGTGACTGGATCAGTGTCAAGGACAGGCTGCCAGAGCCACCAGCACAGTGTCTTGTGTACTCGCCTAAAATGAGTAGACCGCGCGGAATGGAGACCGCGACTTACACAGAGTTGGGGTGGTTGACAGCGGCGTACTTTTCGGGAATCACCCACTGGATGCCACTGCCGGAACCGCCGGAGGAGGAAAACGAAAATGAATGATATTAGGAAGATGTGGAGGCATTTTAAAACTATCTGCAAACACAAGATGGTCGTATATCGGGAATGCAAAGCTTGTGGCATCTGGTGGCAAGGCGTTGTGCATGACCTGTCCAAATTCAGCGTGCAAGAGTTTATTCCGTCCGCGCGGTATTTCCAAGGAGACAGAAGCCCTATTGAGGCAGAGACAGAAGCGATTGGATACTCAAACGCCTGGCTTCATCACAAGGGGCATAACAAGCACCATTGGGAATACTGGTGCGATTATAATAACAAGACTGGAGAAGTATTTCCGCATAAGATTCCGTTGCGATATGTGATTGAAATGGTGTGTGATTGGATCGGTGCTGGGATGGTGTACAGCGGTGAAAAGTGGACTGAAGACGAACCGCTAAACTATTACAACAAAGTCAGAAACGGACGGCACTTCCATCAGGACACGGAAAACCTAATCGTCTACCTTCTCACAACAATCAAGCACCTCGGGCTTGCAGAGTTCCACCGTGTATGCCGTTCAATGTTGAACGGAGATTGGAAGCCGGAAGGGGTGAGCGGCGATGCCTGACAGCGAGTGGACAGACGATTATGAAGGCTACATCGACATGATGGTGTCCCATTGGACGCCGCTACCAGAACCACCGGAGGAAAATTAATGAAACGTTTTATATCATGGATTAAATATCGCCGTTATTGCCGCCTTCAAGGTTACAATTGCCCAGACTGCCCATATCATAATTTTATTTTCAAATACGGAATTTTTCAAGGTAACTTTTGTGCGCACCCGCATGAACTGACTTATCATGGAGGATATAAAAATGAGTAAGGATTATCGTTGCCCTATCTGTCATCATCAAGTAGCAATTAAGGCTATGCATCCAGGTTATGGATGGGAAATTGTTTGCCCCAATTGTGAGCTTTTGCGCGCGGAGTACCCCATGGAAAAAGGTAATCTAAAGTCTCCTGTCGCAATTCTAGAGAACTTTAGGGAATACTGTGACCATATCAAATCTCAAGCGCACCGCCGCCTGATTATGAAGCCAACTATTGCTTTTGATATGTTTGATGACGAAACCCAAGACGAAGCAGAAGATCGTATGCTTAATAAGTGCGATCAAATTGGAGTAAGTGTCCTTGAATGGATGGATAATGAAACCCATATTGATGAAGATTGGAGTGATTAAGTATGGCCTCTCTTAAGCCAATTATTGATGGTTATCGTTGTTCTAATTGCCGCATGATGTTCAAGGAGCCGCTAGCTTCTTGTCCTTTTTGTCATGCAGTTATGTCGAATTATGAAGAATTGATCGTTGAAAATTTTAAGGATCAAACATTTGACTTTTCCTAAATATTTATGTATAATTATTATAGTAACAAAGGAAAGGGAAGGAATTTGGCCGCAATATGAATAAATCGGATTATCACTTGTTTCAGGTTGCGCGTGAAGAATCTTTGCGCGCGGACTACTCTGGAACGACTGCGGTAAAAATTGGTTGTGTAGCGGTATATAAAGGAACGGTTCTAGCAAAAGGATGTAATTCCGACCGTACCCATACTCTTCAGAAGCAATTTAACCAATATCGGTTTAAAGACGACGGCTCTAAATATCTTCCTAGTAAGAAGCATAGCGAGATTGCCTGCCTTTCTAAAATCAAATACTTAGATATTGATTTTTCTAAGGTTAAAATATATGTATATAGGGAATTTAAGGATGGCCGCACTGCAAATTCACGTCCTTGTCCCGCATGTATGGCAATGATTCATTCCTATGGTATTCGTACTATTCTTTACACAACTACAGATGGCTATTGTGAGGAGGTATTGCGTTGATTGACGCCTTTGAAGCTTATCAAGATTGGGTTTATAATTATGGCTTAGAGTTTATCGACTCTAAGGATGATTACAAGATCAATGCTATGTCTTATTGGATGGATCGAAATCATGATCCTCGACTTAAAATTGATGAAAATAATCTAGTAATTAATCGAGGAGATTGTCTTCGACTCTATAATGGTGGAGCGGAGGCGCTTCGCCGCATGGTAGTCAGAATGTATTTGCTTGAAGATCCAGATGATGTGAAAGACGACTTTGTTACTTTTATGAGAGGTAAGTTTAATGCACATTGATATTAAAATGGAAGATTGCAATTGGGCTTACAGTATTGAGGACCGTCTTGTGTTCTGTATTATCCCTAATACAGAACGAGCGGTACTTGATTTCTTTGAGGAAGAAATGTGTTGGCCCTATCCAATTCGGGTAAGCGACGCAATGCGGATGCCAAAGCATTTTACGGGAATGGCACGTTGTGCGCCCGGAGATGAATGGAATCTGGAAGTAGGCAAGAAAATTGCTTATGCGCGCGCAAAAGAAAATTATGCGCGTTCTTTTGACAAACATGTCCAAGCAGGAATCAAGGCTATGGAAAAACTAATGGATAATTGGCAGGAACGATCTGTTAATTATCGTGCAAAAATCTACAAGAATATTGAAAGGATTAATTATGTTTAAGATTAATATTCGTCCGCAGGATTGCAAGTTCTATGTAAACAAGGATAAGCGTAAGGTAGTTTGTGTTTATAGTGACTCACAGTGGCTACTGTATAAGTACCTTTGGCAGAATTGTAACTGGTATCATGGTGTAAATAGCCGAGTAGAAATGCCCAAGCGTTTTATCGGTGTGGCTACTTGCGCAGAAAACGATGAGTGGAATGAAGAACTTGGTAAGCGACTAGCTTTCCATCGCATGAAGGATAAGCTTCATCGCAGCTTTTTCAGACGAGCAAATAATTATGTAAACATGCTTGACAGAGAGCTTAATAAGCTCATGTCGGGCCTCAATCTATATGGTGAAGCATTAACAAAGTCCATGGCATACCGAGAGCGTGAACTGCACGACCAAGTATCGCACTCCTAAAAAAAATAAAGGGGAGACCGTTAGGTCTCCCCTTTATTTATTTTGTTTAGTTCATCCATTAACTCATTAATAGAAGTAGAAATTACCTCTAAATCATCCTTTAGATTGCCAAGTTT
>AUXO010818641.1_pt1 | contig 22561 bp, 14 predicted proteins | sample 768731 | NCBI WGS metagenome assembly AUXO01 (sample SAMN02715735, study PRJNA202380) | gut metagenome | biome: sheep rumen | host: Ovis aries | place: New Zealand: Palmerston North | reverse complement strand
ATTAACTTATTAAAAATTTTATAATTTAATACTTGATTATTAATAGTTAATCACCTTCTTATATTCATAATTATTTAATGACTATTCATTAAAATCAGATGTTTAACTCTTTTAATTATTATTCTTTACATAACTCTAATTTTTCAATAGCATCTTTATTTCCTTGTTCTGCTGCTTTTTCCCACCAATAATTTGCTTGTTTTGGGTCTACGTTTGTTCCATCGCCGTTATAATAACATTCACCAAGCCTAAACTGAGCAACTGCATATCCTTGATCAGCAGCTTTTTTATATAAACTGAATGCTCTTTTGTAATCCTTAATTACGCCTTCGCCATCGTAATAGCAATCTGCTAAATTCTTTTGAGCGCAATAATCATTTTGCTCTGCGGCTTTTTCCCACCAGAATACCGCTTTTTTATAATCTTGTTCAGGAACGCCTTTTCCATAATAATATATGATACCTAACGTATTTTGCGCATCAGAGTTTCCCTGCTCCGCGGCTTTTTTATAAAAATAAGCAGCCTTTTTATAATCCACAAAGGATCCATCTCCATTGTAATAACAATCTGCTAATTTTACTTGTGCACTAAGATTTCCTTGTTCTGCTGCTTTTTCCCACCAATATATTGCTTGTTCATAATCCTGCTCTATGCCATTGCCTCTATAATAGCAATATCCAAGGCCGTATTGGGCATTCACATCGCCTTGCTCTGCGGCTTTTTCAAACCAGTATGCTGCCTTCTTATAATCTTTTGCGGTTCCATCTCCATCATAATAACAGTATCCCAAATTAGTTTGCGCATAAGTACTTCCCTGTTCTGCAGCTTTTTCATACCATTCTTTTGCCAATTTAAGATCTTGAGAAACACCATTACCTGTTCTATAACTATTTCCTAAATTATATTGTGCTTCTGGTATGCCTTGCTCTGCGGCTTTTTCCCACCAATAATTTGCTTGTTCAAGATCCCTTTTAATACCATAACCATAACAATAACTATTACCCAAATAATATTGTGCATACTTATTGCCTTGTTCAGCTGCTTTTTCATACCAATATACAGATTTCGCTAAATCTTTTAAAACTCCATCTCCATTAAAATATGCGGTTCCAAGGTTAACTTGTGCATTTACGATTCCATGTTCTGCAGCCTTTTCATACCATTCAATTGCTTTTTTGCGGTCTTCAAGAACACCTTCTCCATTATAATATGAATAACCTAAAAAATATTCAGCATATGGATAACCTTGAATAGCTGCTTGTTTATACCAATAAACAGCTTGCTTTAAATCTTGAGCTACGCCTTTTCCATAGTAATAAGCATTTCCTAAATTATATTGTGATTTGTCATAGCCTTGTTCTGCTGCCTTTTGATACCAATAGACTGCTTGCTCAAAGTTTTCTTCATCATAATATTTATTTCCAAGCAAATGTTGCTTTTCAGGATTAGATTCTTCTGTATACTTAGAAACAAAACTATATATCATTTCTAATGCATTTAACTTATTTAAACATATTCCCTGAATCTTACCTTTTTTTCCTGGTATCTTTTCAATTGGAGTATCTTTAAATATTACTGTCATAGCATTAGAATCTTTTTCTTCGTCCTCTATCAGCTTTATAAATCTTGAATATTCATTCTTTACCCACTTGGTATGAAGGTATTCTTCATTTGTGCAGATAATCAGCATAGACTTAGCTACTTTTAAAGCATATAGGATATGTGCTTCATAATCTGATCCTACTGCATTCTTCAAACTATATTCAGAGAAAAATGGTTTATAACCTTTATCTTTTAATGCAAAATATATTTCAGAAGCAATACTATAATCATTTGTCTTATTTCCATTATCATCAGTTACTTTAACACAAATAAATGTATCATATTCAAATCCTTCATCATTTAATCTATAAAATTCATCATTAACTTGATCTATTTCCATTGCTTTCTTCTTATATTCCATAAGCTGTTCAGATGTAGCCAAAGTTAAAGCATTCAAATAATTCTTATTCTTAGAAAATGATATTTCATTTATTTCATGGCAAATGGGTTGTAATCTATTATTTATTTCATCCTTTAAATATTGAACATTATATTCTGCAAGTGCTAAATTAAAATAAAATTCTGCCTGATCAGGTGCCTTCTCTATTAATTTTTGAAATGTAATTCTAGCATCATCAAAGTGACATAAATCTAATTCATGCTCCCCTATTTGTAATAATGTCATTGTATCATCATCTTTTTTTGTCGGAATTGTAAATATATTTCTACAATATTCACATTTAAATACACCATTATTAGATTTAATTACTTCGTCACCAACTGGTGCTCCACAATTTTTACATATTAATTTTAACAAATCCATTAAAATCACACTCCATTTTAATTCGAATACACTGAATCGCTAAATTAGCTATCAATTCATATTTTGCCTGATTCAACCAAAATCATAATTTATTTTTTTATCTTAGACCAATCAAATCCCCAAATAACATTGTCCATACTATTACCTTCTAACCATTCGGAATCAAAATTTAATGGAGCAGTTTTATCTTCAAAAGCGAAGTCTTCACAATATATTTTTACATTTTTACAATTTGCGAAAGCTGCCTTACCAACTTTTGTACCTTTTGGAATAACAATTTGATTTAGTCTTTCACAATTAGCAAATGCTTGCTCTCCTATTTCTTCTAATTTATCATTTTCAAAATATACCTGTCTAATTAAATTAGAACCACCAAATGCACGTTTAACTATTGTTCTTGCTTCCTTAGGAATCATTAATGAATCGGATGTACCATCATACATAAAGAATTCTCCATTATCAATATAATAATGATTACTATTAAAATCTAATTTACTATCATCACCGAAAAATGGATCATAATAATGATATACTTCTTCAAAAGCTATACAATCTGAAAAATTAGAATAATTTTGTTTTAACCCTGATTTTTTAATTTCCATCATTCTTTCAACCATTTGATTCTTTTTATCTCTATTTTTTTCAAGTTTTTTAGAAATTAAATCATCATGATTTAGATTAATAATATTAAATATGTTTTTATCTTCGCCCAAAAAATCTTGAAGCAAGTCTGATTCATTTAACCAATCAAAACATTCTTTATCATTATGCTTAGAAAAATCATCATATCCCCAATGAACAGTTACATCTTTATTATCGCCAAGCCAATTATCTGACCAGTCTTTAGGCTTTGTTTTAAAATTTGTATAAATATCAAGTTTAGATTTAGTATCAAATGCATTATCTCCAATTGTCTTAACATCAAGAAGATATATTTCTTTCAAATTAGAACAACCATAAAAAGCATTATTACCTATAACCTCAGTTTTAGTATCAAATTTAAAATTAGTTAAGCTTTTACAGTTTTCAAATCCTCTAGTTCCGATTTCAAAACCACCAAAAATTACTGTTTCGATTTCATCTCGTCCTGCAAATTTATTATCACTTAAGATTCCAGGTTCATCACTTATATCCCTTCTACCATTAACTCCTGAATATTTTATAACCAATCTCTTATTTAATTTCTTTCCATCTATAAATAAATTTTCATATTTAATTGGATCATTAAACCTTAAATATAACCAGTCTTTAAAAGTACCTAAAAATTCTACAGTTTTTAAATTTTTACAGCCAGAAAAAGCATATTTTTTTATCCACCTCAAGCTTTTTGGTAATATTATTTTGCTGAAGCTTTTATTTGAAAATGCATAATCCTTTATTTCAGTTATTCCATCTGGAATTTCTATAACATCTTCATCATCAGTGTATTCTACAATTTCTTTATTATTACCTGCTAAAATAAACTTTTCCTTTGGTTTTTGCACCTTTTTAAATATTATTTTAGGTAAATTTGTATCTCCAGCCCAATTTTTATCCCATGTTGCTGGAGTCTTTTCTAAATCACAATTAATAGTCATATTAGAAAGACCAGAAAAAGCTGATTCACCAATGTTTATTAATGTTTTCGGTAAATATATGTTTTTAAGCTTAAAGCATCCAACAAAACAATATTCTCCTATAGTTTCAAGATTGTTAGACAATCTTATCTTTTCAAGCTTTTCACAGCTACTAAAAGCAAATGCTCCTATTTCTTTTACTGAATCAGGCATTATTATCTCTGTTATAATATGATTCTTTAAAAATGCTTGATTAGCTATTTTTGTAACTCCATCTGGAATTTCAACAACATTATTAAATCCTTCATATTTAACTATTGTTTTATCATCGTCACTATACTTGAAATCATTATAATTATTAGAATCCTTAGCAGATGCACTAAATTCATTTTTCAATGATGAAATCATTTCTTTTATTTCGTTTAATTGTTCATTTTCCTCTTCCTCTGGTGATTCCATCAAAATATTATAGATACTATCAACAACCTCGTCATAATTATAACGCCACTCAAAGCCATTGAAAAAATCACCAACAATCTTATCTGCTACATTATCTGTAGGCTTTTCACCAACTATTAGCTGAATTCTTGGCTTCTTATATTTTGGAGGCATTTTAGAATAATTATTTTTATATTCTGCTGGAGCATTTAATTTATCTCTCTTTATAACATATGGTATTTCTTTACTAAATGCATCACAATTGATATTTCTAGAATTCTTCGATGAAATCAATAAGAATATTTGACAATTATCTATTGCTTTTTCAAGATTTTTCTCATAATTCTCCTTAGCACCTGCACCATGTCTTAAGTTTCTCATAGCTACAAATGATGTGATATTATTCTCGTCTAATTTTTTTACTAATTCTTCAACGTATTTCATATCTTTAGAAGAATAAGCAATAAATACATTTCTTTCAGTATTTAATTCATATATTCCACTTTCAATTTCAGTTGCTTTATTTGAAAGCAAAGTCATGTATTTATCATAAATCTTTAAATCTGTATCCTTATATGTATTTTCTATTAAATTATTTAATGGTAATAAATTTGTTAGATTCAAAGTTATTAGCATATAATCTAAAATAATATCAATAATATAAACATCTTCTTTTACATCTAAATTATTTAAAAAATTATTCAAATCCTCATCATTTTCACTATTAGCTATCTCATAAAAATTAGCTAAAATATCATCAGGTAAATAATTTCTAATTTCTCTAGCTATTGAAGTAATCTTTTCTTTACTTAAATATTTTTCATGAGTTGCTTCCCATAATCTTTGACGTAAATTTGCTACCTTTTCTTGCTTAATATTATCTAAGGCTTTATTGATTTCATCTTGCATGTCTAATGCTTTTTCTTCTTCATAGACTGCATCGCAAAACTCACAACGAAAACTGAAATCAACCTTTATTAATTTTCCACCACAGCGTTGGCATTTATTAATCTGTCTCATTTCTTTTTCTCCTTATATTAAATTAATCGATTGTATTAATATTATTATATTAAATTTTTTGTTTTTTTCCAATCTTATAATCTAATTTTCTCTACAATCAAAAATAGGGGCTGTGAAAAAACTTAAAAAATTAAATTCATCTTTTTAAAGTTGATTTCGAAACTTTTTATCATTTTATTCATTAAATGCAAGTAAATATGATTATTTAACTGCTCTCCCCTCAGCCTATCTAGTTGAGGAAAGTATAAAAAAGCATTGCTTGATGTTATAATAATTTATGTAGAATTATTGTGTGCCAACACTATTTCTGCCATAAAGACGTCTCGGGTTCAATTCCTCGAGCGTTTTTTTGTTTTTTGGGACGAAAAAATGGCTGTGAAGCCCAACTTGTTCAAAAGTCAGTTTTTTTCACAGCCCCTATTTTTACTAAAATGCTAAATCTTCTGGAAGAATTGTTGTTAATTCTTCTACTGATGGTTCTCTACCCATTGATACTAATCTATTTGATTGATTTACTAAAGTATTTTCAAATATATTTCTTACATCACGGGCATTACCGAAATCTTTTGTTTTATTTTTAACTAATTTATCTAAGTTCTTTTTTAATTTTTCTGATGCTTGTGGGGTTAAAACATATTTATTTTTATTAACTTGCATCATAAAAATCTTAAACAATTCGTCTGCAGAATAATCACTAAATTCTACATAAATTTTAAATCTAGATTGTAAACCTGGATTTGAATTAATGAAATTTGACATTTCATTTGTATAACCTGCTACAATTACTATTAATTCTTTTCTGTGATTCTCCATTTCAGCAAGCAAGGTATCTATTGCTTCTTGACCAAAATCAGTTCCTCCACCTTTTGGAGATAAAGTATATGCTTCATCAATAAATAGGATACCATTTATTGCTTCATCAATTCTCTCTTTAGTTTTTATTGCGGTTTGACCAACATATCCAGCTACTAAATCGTTACGCTTTACTTCAATTAATTGTCCACCTTCAAGTAAACCTAAAGCTTTAGCAATTTGTCCAATTAAACGAGCTACTGTAGTTTTACCTGTACCCGGATTACCAGTAAATACCATATGATTACTCATTGCGACAAGAGGTAATCCCTTTAATCTTCTTTGTTCATTAATTGTATTTTGATTTACCCAATCTCTTACAACCTTTTTCACACCTGAAAGACCTATCAATTCATTTAAATTAGCAATTGCCTCTTCTAATGAAATTTCTTCACTTTCAACGTTACTATTAGGCTTATTTTGATTATCATTTGAAGCAAGAGGCCTTTGATTGTTAGTATATGATGTAGGTTTATTATTTGATGAAGACCTTGAATTTGATTTAGGTTTACTTTGAGCTTTAGCTTCGCAATCAGATGCTAAATCTAAAAATTCTGCTTCTCTTTCTTTATTTAGGCTTGCAGCCTTACGATAGTTTTTGGCAGCCATGGTATAGAATTTTTTATAATTATCTCCACCATATTTTTCTGCCTTTTTAATATTGGATTCAGCTGCGATAACCTCATATTCCCAGCTTTCCATTATTTAGCTTCACCACCACGAATTAGATTTTCAAATGCTTCAAATGGATTTTCATCGCTTGATTCATAATCAGTTTCAAGACCAACATCATTCGCACTATCAATATTAATATCTTCACTTGTAGCTACAGATACAGCTGTATTGCTTTCATCAAGAGCTTCATTGTTTTTAATAGTTGCTTCTCTTAAATCAGAAGCCTTAGTTTGCATTGATTGATGATTTTCAGATACTTTTGATACTCTTTCATTAATCTTTTGAATTTCAAGGTTCGCAGCTAAATCACGTGATACTGCTAATTCATTATCAGCTTTAATTCTATTTTGTTCAAGCATTTTGATTCTTCTATTAATAGTATTATATTGACTTTGTAATTGATTAATTCTTGCGTCTAAAGTCTTTCTATCGGCATTATTTGCAGTTTTTCTTTGTTCCATTAATACTAATGCTTGATTTCCAATTTGATTCATCTCTCTTGAAGCCTTTTGAATTTCATTTTGATAAGTCTGACAAGCGCGTTCTAGTTCTTGAATCTCTTTTTGAATATTAGCATATTTTTCTTCGTCAACAGCTTTGTCTTCTTCAACCTGTCCAAAATTAGTTGAAGATGAGCTAGAGCCTACTGAAAACCCAGCATTATTACCACTTGTTTGTCCCATAAGATTACGAAGCTTATCAACTGTTTCATCAGTCTTAACATTTGTCGTATACTGATTCATAATATCCTCAATTTCAGCTTCGCTAAATTTAGACATATTAGCCTTTTGTTCTTCATTAAATGATTCCATTCTTTGAAGTTGACGATCACGCATTTGTGCTTCACCATATTTTCTTAAAGAATGTTGTGCCATTTGTAACTGATATGATGCATCCTCAATTTGAAGAACTATTGATTGACTCTTTGGTTTTGCTTTTAATTCTGCAAGCTTCTTTTCACAATTATTAACCTTATCTTGTAAACCAGCTAAATTGATTTCATACAATTGTTCATTTGAATATAAATCATTAATCATTACTTCAACTTGATCAGGTTTTAATAATCTTTTTTTCTTACTGATTTTATTCATTGAACGTTGAGCAACTTTTTCTGCTTTCGAAGTTACACCAATTGTATCTCTTGATTTATTAGATATTTTCTTACGTTCATTAATTGCTGCTTGAAGTGCACCCATTCTAACATCAGCAATGCAGGCATTACCCTTGGCAATATCATCCTCAATATCTTCTAAATATCTTCTGATTAAAACGTCACAAACAATTAAATCATCAGAATTACTTTGAGGTTGGTTAGATATTTGTGTTTGAAAATCATTTAATTTTCTTACCATATCCATTCCAAACTCATTAACATTAATATTTGATGCCATCTCCTCAAGTTGTTTTAAAACTATCATTCTAGTAGCATCATTTAATTCCTTTTTACTAGGTCCAAATAATCCCATTTCTACTCATCTCCTATTATCCTAATTTTGCACCACAAGCAGGACAAAATCTTGTACCTGGCTTAACTTCATGACTGCATCTTGGACATAACAATTTAGCAGTTTGTGGTTTTTGTGGCTGATTATTATTGTTGTTATTATTAGCATTCATATTATTTAATTCTCTAATAATTCTTAAATCATTCATAGCCTGCTGATCTTGAGAATTGTTAAACATATTATTGCTATCATCTATCTTGTTTTGGAATCTTTCTTCATATCCTTCTGGGAAATGAATGTTCATTACATTACAGCTTGAAAGTAAGATACCAGCATTATACATATCATTTTGAATATTCTCACTGATTATTTTTGATAATTCTAATAATGTTTTTTGAACATCTCTATATCCATAATTTTCAAAAATTTCTGAGCATTTGCTCATAACAACTGTTTGAAGTTTAGCAAAATATTTGTTTCTAATATCTTCAGTATTTATTTTGTCAAATCCATTAAAATCTAAATGTAATTTTTTACCATCTTGTACTTTAAAATTACAAGTTCCATGGATTCCAACAGTAATTGTGTCATCAATTACTGAATCATGGAAAACAATATTTCCAAATCCAAATTTAATTTCGTATTCTTTTCCACTATTTACAGCATATATTGCAAGAGTTTTTGATTTATATTTTTTCATTGGAAGAATCTTATTGCCTATCAATGTGTCATTGTATATTCCATCAATATAAACAATAGCCTTACAACCTTCTTGCATTTTCAATTGAACTTCTTTTTCAAATTCTTTATCAGTATCTATCTTCCATAAAATGTTGTCGCCTTCAACTGATATAATAATTTCTGATTCTCTATTTTTTCCCATATTCATTACTCCATTTCATTCAATAATTTTACTATATAACTTGAAGGGACGCACATTGTTATTCCTCCTTCAATATTACCAGGATGATAAGTAATAACACCTAATACATTATTGTTTTTATCTAATAATGCACCTCCAGAATTACCAGAATTCGCAGTAATATCTGTTTGAATTACTTCTTTTACTTCTTTGTAATTTGTAACTCGTTTAGGGTTTGAAATAATTCCTTTACTAACACTAAAGCCTAATCCAATCGGATTACCAATAGTATATACTTCCTCACCATAATCACATTCCAATCTTAGTGATAATGATTTGTTATTCATTATTTTATCTTTCATTTCACCAGTAAATTCAAGAATTGCTAAATCATATTCAGGTGCAATCTTTACCGGTTTTAAATTAAATGAGTTCTTATTTATTCCTTCTTCAAATTTGGCAGTTATTGTTGAAGGATTAGTTGTTATAACATGTTCATTAGTAATAACATATCCTCCTTCAATAATAAAGCCAGAGCCCTTTGCCATAACAGTTGCATCTCCTCTTTTTATAAGTGATTCTATCATGACAATTGAAGGCATTGCAGCACTAACAATATTCTCATTAGTTTTTTCATAATTTAAAAGCTTATTATTAGTTTTTTCTTTTGTATATTCATTAAATTCCATCATCAATTTAATTTGACTAGGCTTATGCCCACCATCAGCTGATATTTTAAGCCAGCTATAGGCACTCTTTCTATCATTTTGTTCTAATAACATTAATGATAGCTGATACATTCCATCATAATTTCCTCTAAAAGCAAGTACCTTAAACATTTCAAATGCTTCTTTAACGTTTTGTTTAACTCCAACTCCATTTAATTTACATGTCGCTGTTTTATATAATAATTGGTCATTCATTAAATCAGCATATTTTAATAATGACATTATATTATCTTCTTTATCGTTATTTGAAATATTCGTGTTATTTGTATTAACTTCTTCGTCTTGGTATACTTTTCCACACCATGGACATTTATCTAAATAATCGTCAAATTTAGCCCCACAGTTCTTACATAATTTCATTTCTGTCCCTCATTATTAAATTAGTAATGTTTATACTAATATAATAACACATTCTCCTTTCTTATTTCTTTTGATTTATTCTATTTTCAATTAAAAATATCATTTCATCGTTGATATTTCTATCTGTTAAACCTTCTCTTTTTATATCTCCTAATAAATGTTTAAAATCATCACAGATATAAGTTATATCTCTACCACTTAAAGTATCTGACTTATCTGCGATTAAATCAAAATCTAAAGCATATATGAATTCTTCTTCAATATCTTCTAATTTTTGAATAAATAATAATTTTCTACTGTTTTTATCAGGAAGAGGTATATATATTAATTTTCTAAATCGGTCTAATATTGCTTTATCAAGCATTTCTTTATGATTCGTATTAGCAAGAATTAAGAATTTTTTATTTTGAGTCATGCCATCTAAATTACGTAATAATGCAGGTACAGCTGCGCTTGATGCTTTATCATCACCATCACGCTTTTTAGCTATTTCATCGAACTCATCGAAAAATACAGTTAATCCACAATCATTTTCTTCAGCATAATTTCTTAAATAATTAAAAACTTTATCAATATTTTTACCAGTTTCACCTATATAAGCATTAATTAAATTTGCAACATTGATTAATGCAAAAGGCTGTTTAATTTCTTTTGCGACTGCTTTAGCAAATGTTGTCTTACCTGTACCTGGTGGACCTTCAAGCAATATTCCTTTGTTTTCAATTAAGTTGTAATTATAATAATTTGGATATAATGTTGGATTAATTACATAATCTGTAATTGCTTTTTTAGCATCATCTAATCCAATTACACCTTCAAAACCAAATGTCAATTTATCAACTGGATAGAATGTTACATATTGATTAATATCACTATACTCATCTAAATTATTTTGTTGCTCTTTATTATTTATTTTATTAGGCTTTGAATTGACATCTATAGAGTTAGCAATATCCTTTAATCTTTTAGCTCTATTTTGATATGTTTCTTTCATATCAGAACTAACATAATTAGCTAAAATATCTAAATAATTACTGGCCTCTAAAAATTTGTCTTTAGCCATTTTTAGATTACCACGTTCTTTATAATCTATAGCGTCATCATAACACTTTTTAAATTGATTATTATAATACTCAACTGAATAATTGCTCATAACTTACTCCTTATATTAATAATATCCAAGGTTTCTTAAATCATTAATGGCTTTTTGATAACCTCTGCTCGCAGATTGTTTAAGCCAATATATTCCAGCATTAATATCAGATGCTACACCTAATCCTTTTAAATAACAAACTGCTAAATAATACATACCAGCACTAGAATTCATTTTAGCTGAAGTCATAAAATACTGACATGCTTTGAAATAATCAATATGAAGTCCTTCGCCTAATAAAAACATTACACCAACATTACAATATGCTTCAGCATTATTAGCTGACATTGCAATTTGATAATAATTTACTGCTTTATTATAATTTCTAGCTTGCTGATAAATCAATCCAGCCATATTAGCTGCATCTCCATGATTCATTGATGCTGCCTTCTCAATGTATGGTAAAGCTTTAAAAACATCTTTAGTTTGATTTATAATCTGAAGTCCAGTTACATATAGCTCTTCAGCTGATTGTCTATCAATTGATGCTTGTGCAGCCATATTAACAAAATCTGAAATTGCGCCACCTTTTTTATATGAAGAACCAAAAATTGATGTATTAGTATTTGAAGATGAAGAATTATTATTTGTTGAATTATTTTTATAATCCCAAATTACTTCTATTTTTTTTCTAAATTCTTCATTTGAGCTTATCCAATCTTTAACCCAAATATTTCCAGGCTCGTATGTTGAAAAATCATATACTGCATATTCAGCTGCCCTAAGTGGTTTTAAATTAGGACGAGGTAAATCAACATATATTTTTAAATTTTCATTTGTATCATCGAAAACATTATCAGTTATTATTGCCATCTCTTTTGGAATATATACTTCCTTCAATGAATGACACCTAGAAAATGCATAAGATGAAATTCCTCTACTTTCATCCTTATTTCCACTATTTCCTTCTTCAAACAATACTTTTTTTAGATTGCAGCAATTAGAAAAAGTATACATACCAACTCTTAAGGCTGTTTTTGAAAATACTAATTCCTCGATTTCCTTAATATTCATCATTGTATATCTTTTTATTTCTGGAATATTTGAAAATACTATCTTTTTATCTAAATGCTTATCATTAATATAAAAATCATTACAATCCTTTAATGGGTTTGAATATTCGTTTTTCATATCAATATTAACCCAATCCTCTAATGTTGACATATATTTAATTGTTTGAATGCTTGCATTTAGAAATGCATTTTCATCAATTTCAACAACTGATTTAGGTATTGTTAATGAATAAATATTACAATCTTTAAAAGCGTCCATACCAATTTGTGTTGTTCCTTCTTTAATAACAACTGATGAATTATCATCTGCGCTACATTTTAATAATATTGTATCATCATTATTATCATAAATTAAGCTTTCTTTCTTTTTAGCTGAATTTTCTTTAGCTAATTTCTTTATTTCTTCTAATTCATCTAATAAGTTATCATCTTCCTCTACAGGGGATTCCATTAAAATATTATAAATGCTCGCGATAACCTCATCTATTTCTTTAGTTGAATTAAAGCCTTTAAATATATCTTCGATTAATTTATCAGCTTTATTATTTGGCTTTTTATCATTAATTACAAATTCAATTCTTGGTTTTTTATATTTGTTTGGAATTTGTAAGTAATCTTCATATTCCTTTGGTGCATTTTCTTTATCCTTATTAATTAAATATTGGATTTCTTTCTTAAATGCATTACAATTAATACTTCTTGAATTAGTTGATGAAATAAATAAGAATATCTGACAATTATCAATTGCAGATTCTATATTTTTTTCATATTCTTCTTTAGATAAAGCACCTATTCTTATATTTTTAAGTATTGAAAAAGATGTAATATTATTATCATCTAATTTATCAATTAATTCCTTCACAATTTTTATATCATTAGGTGAATATGAAATATATACATTTCTTTCCAAATTTAATTCATATAATCCATTTTTTATATCTTCTAAAATCTTCTCTTGTTTTGATAAATACTTATCATATTTCTCTTTATTCTTATCTTTATATGTTTTTTCAATTATATTTTTTAAAGTAGATAAATTGCGATATTCTGATACTTTTAACATATATTCAATAATTATGTCCATATAAGAATAACTATCGTCATAATTAATATCATTTAAAAATTCATTTATTTCACTAGCATTTGAATTATTTATTTTTTCATAAAAATTAGCTAAAAGATCATCTGGAAAATAATTTCTTATTTCTCTAGAAACATTTAATATTTCATTTTTATTTAAATATTCTTTATGAGTTTCATCCCATAATCTTCTTCTTAATTCAGCTACTTTTCCTTGCTTAATTTCATCAAGTGCTTCGTTAATTTTATTTTCGATACAATCAGTATCATATTCATCAAAAAGAGCATTACAATATTCACAAGTAAATAAATTATTTGTTAAAATCAAATTTCCACCACAATGTGGACACATATTGGCTTTTTTCATATTAAGCCCCCTTTAATTATTGTTTTTTATATAGTCTACTATATTCTTTATCTCCTTTGAAGAAACGAAAGGTGATTGTAATCTTTCCATTTTATTATAATATCCAAGTAACATATCACCCTTACCAACAAGATTTTGAGCACCTGTTTCATCTAATATATTTTGGCTATCAATATGTGATGCAACTGAGAATGCAATTCTTGTTGGGAAATTAGCCTTAATTACTCCATTAATAACTTTTACAGTTGGTCTTTGAGTAGAAATAATTAAATGAATTCCACACGCTCTAGCCTTTTGAGCTAAACGTTGAATGTAGTATTCAACCTTCTTTTGATATTCAGATCCAACTAAATCTGCATATTCATCAATTATTGCAATAATTACAGGTAATTTGTCTTTTTCCAAAGCGTTTTGATTATATTCATTAATGTTTCTTACACTATTAGCTAAGAAGATTCCATATCTTCTTTCCATTTCTTTATCTAAGCTATCTAAAATTGAATTAGCACTTTCATGCTCATCATAAATCCTTCCACTAACTAAATGCGGTACACCATTATAAATTCCAAGTTCAACTCGCTTAAAATCAATTAAAACTAATCTGACCTCACTTGGACTATATCTACATAAGATACTGCTAATAACAGAATGTAAAAAACAAGATTTACCAGAGCCTGTTGTTCCAGCAACCAATAAATGAGGCAGGCTATCTATATCCATAAATTTGGAATTATATTCAATATCAACACCAATTGGAATATTAATATTATTCTTTTTGGCATCATTAGATTCTAGCATTGTTTTTAATACTACAGATTCCCTTTGGCTATTTTCTACTTCTACACCAATTAAATCCTTTCCAGGAATTGGAAGCAATAATCTAACCTTTCTTTTCAATGCCATTGTAATATCATTTTCATATTTAGCTATTTGAGATAATGATGTATTAGATATTAATTTTAATTCAAGTCGACTAAATGTCGAACCAATTATTGAATTTTCACATTTAACATCAATTCCAAAATCTTTTAATTTAGATTCTAAAATATTTATTACATTTACTATATCTTCTTCATTAGCTTTTTTTATTTCACTATTTTCACTAGGATCAGATAATAAATCTAATGCTGGTTTATTATATTTTCCACTGTAGCTAAATAAATCAGCAGATTCAATTTTAGGTTCTTCCTTTTTCTCACTTGGAGTAATGCTAGGACTTGGAGCTGGAGTAGGTGTAGGAGTTGGATTTGGGACAGCTCCTATTTTAATTTCTTCCTTTACTTCAGTTGTCTTAAATTCCTCTTCAAGCTTTGATAGCATATCATCAACGTCAGAATTATCCTTTTTAATACCATCTTCTAATAAATCCTTAATTTCTTTATCAGTAATATCTGATAATTCATTAACAGAACTTTCAAAATTTATTTGATTATCCTTTAATAAATCTTGTAATTGCATAGCTGTATAATGACGCTTTTCCATTGCCTTTGTAAATATTTTTTCAGATTTCTCTGTATTAATAGCTTTACTAGTCTTATATACATCTTTCATAATCCCATCAATTGATTTCATCGCTTTATAATTTAGTTTTTGTTGTTCGTATAAATCATTTGCGATTGTAAAGCTAGCAAGTAAATCTTGAGTTTGACTAATATTAAACATTGTATTCTTTAATAATGAAACATATGCTTTATACATTGGTTTATTATTGTTTTTTAATGCGTCCTTTGCTTTATCTATATAATCGTCACGCTTTCTTTCAAGCATACGAATATTATTTTCTATTTCATTTTTAATTCTTCCGCGTTCGCGCTTCTTTTCCATATCTTTTTTATAACTATGAAAGCTCATTTTAATCCCTCCCTAGGTTACATTTTATTACGATTTCGGCTATCAATTGTGATACCCATATCAGCATCCTTAAGCATATCATCGATTTCAGAATCAAATTCAGAGTATTTACCACTTTCAGCATCAGCGATATCTGAATATCTATCTAAATCTAACAAACTATCAATATTTTCAGATTGTTTATCTACTGCATATTTAGCTTTTAAATACTGATTTTCAGCCTTTTTAACATTTGTTTTCTTTTGATCTCCAACTATATCTTCAGAAATCAAACCTAAGCATTCAACAAATTCTCTTTGAGCCTTAACTAAATCTCTTGATTGTCTAGCTAATCTTAAAGTCATTAATGTACCTGTTTGCATCTTAATTTGAGCCATACATTTACCTAATGTTGCTCTATATTGTTGTTCTTGAGTTCTTAAATTTTTATTACGTGCTTCAACCATTCCATTAAAAAATTCTACTTTAGATTTTTCAAGAGACGCAATACCAAGTCTCAATCTTTTCTCGGCATTATCTAAACGTTGTTCTCTTTCTAGTTCTAATTGTTCTTTTGTTTTCTTTTCTTTTCTCATAGCTAATCTCCTCTATATTTAATTATAAATAGTGTTTTAATTATTTGTTTTATCATCACATAATATAATATCTTGCTCATTATCAGAAATTTCTTCTATTTCTTTTATGATAAAAACATTATATTCATTTAATTCACCTTCAACTTTTACTCTTTTTCCATCATAAATATCTAAATCATTATTTTCGAAAGGATTATCACCTTCCATAAATAATTTTATAAATTTAGCCTTTTCAACATACAAGTATGGAAAAATATTTTCACTTTTAGATCCCCTATTTGATAATTGAAAAACTACAATTCCTTTTAATTCCATATAATCCACCTACTTTGATTCATAAATTTTTTTAACTTTCCCATTATTATCTAAATGTATAGATATAACCTTATCAAAATCTTTTTCTTTTATTTTATATACAGATCTATATTCATCTGCGCCAAATACTTTATACATAACAGGTTCTACATTTGAATATTCATTATAATTAGTTTTAACAAATTCGTTTGTTATACCTTTAATTTCATATGCTACCTTTTTAATTTCATTAATATCACTTTCTTCAAATCCTACAGTAACAAAATCATGATTTCCTTTACCATAATATCCTACCTTTTCGTTGAAAGGTATAAGCTTTCTTGCCCTATTTATATTATCTCTTGGTTTTGTATATTTGATTTCTTTTTTAGTATAAGCAACCTTTTTAGCTGTATTTGGTTTATAAAATACAATTGATGGATCTCCATATAATGCAAATTCAACAAAAGTTTTTATTCCACATTCATCCAAATCATCTTCCATTAAAATCATCAAAGATGCTTTAAAGCTATCACCTAAATTAAGTTCATTTTTAATAGCAGCTATAAATGTATTTGCGATTATATCAGCACAGCATAATCCACCATCTACTGAACCATAAGCTACCATTGAGGATCCAACAAAACCAACACAACCTCTTTGTAATGCATTCAACAAAATAGATGATTCATTATCATAATTGAACAATGATTTTGCTCCATAACATGCTTCAGTCATAAATACAAATGGACTAAAGTCATTTGGAAGATTTCCCATATAAAATGCTTCAGGGAATAAAGAATTCTTCTGACCATAATAATAATTTGTTGTTGATGAACCATGTAAATTAATTCCGAATAAATTATATCCGGTAAGAGATGGTAATTCTTTAAATCTATCTCCTCTTTTTATAGCAACAAAGTCTGGAGAATAATATATATTAGTTGATAAATCTTCAAAAACATTTATGGAAGTTTTTTCCCATTCTAATGCTGAATATGCAAATCCATTAATTATATTTACAGATGATTGCTTAATTGTATTTTGCATATATGTTATACTCTCTTCAAAGTTGAAAAATGAACTAGTAGGAATTCTTCCAACAGGAGCCAACTTTTCTAAATCATATTCTTTTCCACTCCAAGGAGAATCAAAATCTAAAATCATATATATAAAATCAGATGGTACTACTTCATCGTCATCCCCTGATTCATTATCCCAAATCATTTTTGGAATAACTTTATCATCACCAATAATTAATAAGAAGTTTGGAGAATGAATAGCATATATTTTCTTTAATATAGGTATTATATTTTCTATTTCTTTTGTTTCTATATTTAATACCTTTTGATCATATAAATCTAATAAATAATATGAAATTCCATCATGTAATCTAAATTCAATATATTGTTTCAAATTAGAAAAGAATTTATCTTTTTTCCTAACATTAGATGTATCAGTTAAAATAATGCCAGAATTCTCTTCAATCGAATTCTTCCATTTAATTTCCCAATCAGCATCATTAAAAATGTTGAATGAAAAATCAATATTAGAGTTATCAATATTATTAACATTTTGATTTTTATTAGCTGGTTGGATTATTTTTCTTTCAATTGTTGTACCACAAAATGAACAACAATTTTCATTATCATTAATAAATCCACCACAAACCTTACAAACTGCCATAATGCCTCCTAACATGACTCAATATATGCAATAACATTACCGTCATTATCAAATTCTATTCTACTCTCGGATACAACATCTTCGTCCTTCTTCTGATATATTATTCTGTATTCCTCTTTACCTTTTATTTTATAAACTTCTTCATCATCAAAATTTTTATTAATGGTTTTCATATATTTTTCACCATTTTCTTTTATTTTAGATAACAATTTTTTTGTTGCATCAAAATCTTTTGAAGGAAAACTTTTCATATTATCTACATAATCCATAGGAATCATATCAAACTCATCGTCTACAATTTTTTCAATATACTTTTGAGCCTTTAATTTGAAAGATTTTGATCCATTTGGATTATTATAAAAAACAATTGATGGATCTCCATATAATGCAAATTCAGATATAGTTAATAAAGTAATATCTTTAAATTGCGTATATTTATTATCTTCTTCATCTAATACGGCCTGTAAACCTTTATAAAATGCTTCACCTATGGTTGAACCATTTTTTATCATTTCAATATATTTTTTCTGTAATATATTTGTAAATAATAAAACGCCATTAGTACCAGTATAAGCAGATACTGAAGAGCCTATAAATCCTAAGCAACCATTTTTGATTGCATTTACCAATATACTATCCTTATTCTTTTCGTTTGCAAATGGCTTTGCTCCATAGCAAGCTTGAGAAAAAATCAAATATCCATTGCTTGAAAGTGGTAAAACATCCTTAGAAAATGCCTCAGGATATACATGAAGCACATTAAGAAATGTATTTACATAATCTTCTCCATAATAAATATGAGTAGCATCACTACCATGTAAACCTAAATTAATAAAATTATAATTAGTTAATGGATGGATTGGCAAAAACAATTTAATCTTTTTATGTTTTTTAATACCATTACATGGACATGTTATAGTTTCTGTACTTAATTTTTCATACACATTTTTAAATGTGTCTTTCCAAGGCAATGCTGCTATACCATAATCTTTAAATTCTGTAATAGGTTTAAAATTAATTACAGTATTAAAATATGAAATAGCTTCATTGAAATCATTATCTATTCCTGTAGGAATTCTACCTACTTCTGTTATATTTTTAAAATCGTAAGAAATTCCACTCCAAGGAGAAGATGTATTTAACGTAATATATGGTAAATCTGAAAAAACATAAATGTTATCAAAAAGTGATCTTCTCTTTCTTGCTTTATTAGCAAATTTCTGACATGGAATAACATTCCAATCTCCAACAATTAACATATATTTAGGAACTGAAATATCATATATTTTATCTAATAATTTAATTATTTCATTAACTTCAAATGATATTTTGCTTACCTTTTGATTAGCTAAATCTAGATATAAATAATTAATTCCTAAATTCTTTTTATAATTTATAAATTTACTAACACTATCTAGAAAACTATCTTTATTTTTCAACTTATGTGTATTAGTTAAAATAATACTTGGATCCTCTATATTTCGATAATTGTTTTGCCAATCATCTGTAAAGAAAATATTCATATAATCATTTTCAAAATTAATATTTTCATTTTTTACATTTTTACTTATTATGTCAGTCTTCAATTGGTTACCACAAAAAGCACAAAATATGTCATTAATATCAATTGGACCGCCACAATTTGGGCATACTGTTTTAGCCATTTAACCACAACCTTTATAATTTAATCCAGCAAGCAGGACGAACGCCACTTCTATGTTCTACATCACCATCTCCAATATGGCCACTCCATGAAACACCGTGTCCGGAATGAGAATCATCACTACCAGGAGAACGAACCCACCACCAACCGTTTCTGTTAGCATCCATGTTAGCATCCATACAAAGATTTTTATTTTCGGCATAAGGCGTTACAATAGATTTTTTTGAAAAAGCGTCATCAAAATATGTATCAACTTCTTTTATTGATAATAAGAAGACTTTATCATCAGTGTTTTCACAAATGTATTTATTATCATCGTAACCAGTTGATTCTAAACTATTATCAATAATAGATGAAACTAATATTTTCTTTTCTAATTCGTTAAACGCATTATTATAAAAATCATTATTAAGCCACTGTCTTATTGATGATTTTTTATAATTGTTAGAATTATTTGTATCAAAAGCTTTGGAATCGATAATATTATGAGTTACTATTAGTACTTTACCATCTTTTTCTTCAAGTATATCCCACATAAGTGGTTCCTTTGTTTTATCATCTTTATTATAATATGATCCAAATATTAAAATATCTCCAGCCCTTTGAAATAATGATGAATAATTTTTTGAAGTCGTCTCTGTTTTTGTTACTAAATTATCTACTTTTTTATCAGTATTTATTTTTTCATCATCTTCAAATATTATAGATACATTATCACTATTAATTATTTCTTTATTATCTTTAATAAATTTTTCTATTATTTCAATCGCACTAATGTTATCTAAATCGATACCTTGAATTCTACCTTTTTTTCCAGGTATCTTTTCTATTGGATTTCCTTTAAATAATATCGCAATTGAATTCTTATTTTTTTCTGCATTTTCTATAAAATTATTGAATCGTTTATATTCATTTTTTACCCATTTAGTTTCAAGATACTCATCATCTGAACATATTAATAACATTGACGGCGCGTTATATAAAGCATATAGTATATGAGCCTCATAATCAGTTCCCACCTCATTTATTAATGTGAATTCTGAAAAAAATGGATTATATCCTTTTTCTTTTAAATACCAATATATTTGACAAGCCTTCGAATAATCATTTGTTTTTCTTCCGTCTTCATCTGATACTTTAACGCAAATAAAAGTATCATAATTGATATTTTCTTCTTTTAATCTATAAAATTCATTATTAATTCTATCTATTTCGTTTGCTTTTTTTATATATTCTTCTTTCGCATCACTTGAAGCTAAAGAAATAGCTTTTAAATAATTTTTATTTTTAACGAATGATTTTTCAGTTATTTCATGGCATATTGGTTGAAGGCAATTATTAATTTCATCTTTTAAATATTGAACCCTAAATTCTGCTAAAGCCAAATTAAAATAGCTTTCTGCTTCATTTGGTTCCTTTTCAATTAATTTTCTAAATGTAATTATTGCATCATCAAAATGACATAATTCTAATTCATGCTCGCCCATTTGTAGCAATGTTAATAAACTATCATCTTTTTTTGTTGTAATAGTAAAAACATTATTACAATATTCACACTTATAAATACCGCTATTATTTTTGAAAATCTGATCGCCGATTGGACCACCACAATTTTTACAAATTAGTTTTGAACTCATAATATGCCTCTTAAATTATATAAAACAGAATATATATAATTAAATTATAAAATAATTTAGAATAAAAAGCAATTTTGATTTATTTGTTTTATAATTAAATGAATAAAAAATCTATTATACTCCAATCAAAAATAAATATTTTAGTAATTTTACCTTAATTTTTTGATTTAAACTAAAAAAGATTGTTACCAGCGATAACAATCTTTAAGCATTAATTATTCGATTTCATATCCATACATAAATAATTCTTCAAATTCACTGTCAGTAAGAACTCTTTGGTTTTCAACTTTATAGTTCATATTTTCAATAAATTTCTTCTTTTTTCTTATAAAAATATAAATTGTAATTCCATCAACTACAGGTATTAAGAATATGAATATTGTATTTATAGAAGATATCATTTTAGATAATATTATCTCAAGTGGGATATGAGAAAAATCAATATCTTTCATCTTAGGTGGCTCTTTCATTCCCATTGGCATTTTTGATGGATCAAAATCTTTTGTTCCAAAATGCATTCCTAAACTTTTTCCAAAAACAGATCTATTTCCTGTAAGACATGAACCTGTATTTATTATTTCTTCTACTATTTTAATGCCTATATTATTACCAAAAGTAGGTCTTTTAGTATTAGAATTAATTGCGACACCACAAATAGTAATAAGAAGAACAATTATAGATATAATAGAATCTAATTTAATTATTTTTAAATGATTTCTTTTAATAAATGTATGATTAATTTTCTTCTCTGTTTTAGAAGCAAATAAAATCATAAAGATATTAAAAATAATAGCTAAAATCAATAATGGAGAAAAGAATATATAAAAGAATAATATTAATACACCTGATATTATTTTTAAAATAATGAATATTTTAGGATTCATTCCACCTTCTATTTTGGTTCTTAATATTCCTTTAGAATCCTGGCTTTCCATTTTTTT
>AUXO011085327.1_pt1 | contig 22578 bp, 14 predicted proteins | sample 768731 | NCBI WGS metagenome assembly AUXO01 (sample SAMN02715735, study PRJNA202380) | gut metagenome | biome: sheep rumen | host: Ovis aries | place: New Zealand: Palmerston North | reverse complement strand
ATTATGGATATCATTCTGATAAAGAATTAGATGTTACATATAAGTGCTATTATGAAGATGTTTCACCATTTATAAATACTTTAAAAGATATGATTCTGTTAGAAGATTCATTTAGCCCATTAGAAGATAAAAAACAGGGAAAAGAAGCTTATGAAAAAATATTCAATAAAATAGAAAAAGAAGTAAGTAAGAAAAAATATAATAAAATAAGAGACAAAGTTGAAAAAATGAGAAAAATGTTATGGTGGAGAGAAGAATTTAGAGATGTTTCAACAAGATTTTATTATATTATAAGAATTTATACTGTTGAATTATCTAAGAAGTTAGTAGAGGAAAAAATAATAGAAAAACAAGAAGATATATGGTTCTTAAAAGTAGCTGATATTTGGGAATACCTAGACGGACAAAATTCTAAAGAGGATGTTAGAAATATAATTGAAAGAAATAAAACATATTATAATGCTTATAAGAACTTTATGAGTGAAAATGAAATTGGACAAAGTATAATATCAACAGAAAATAATAATGAAAAAAAATCAGACAAAATCAAAGGATTAGGTGCAAACAATGGAAAGGTTGTTGGGACTGCAAGAGTTATAGAAAGTTTTGATGAAATAGATAAACTTCAAAAAGACGATATATTAGTTACAAAATTTACTGATACAGGATGGACACCTAAATTTGCAATATTATCAGGTATTGTAACAGAATATGGCGGAATACTATGTCATGCAGCAATTGTATCAAGAGAATATGGAATACCTGCAATAGTTAGTTGCCATGATGTAATGAGTAAAATAAAAGATGGACAAAAAATAATGATAGATGGGTCTACTGGAATTGTAACAATAGTGGAGGAATAATATATGGTTATTGGTAAATGGAATAAATCAGTAATATTAACCTATGTTGGATTAATAGTAAGTATATTAGGGATATTTCTATGTTTTAATTATGAAAATAGCATAAACTTAGCAATAGCATGTTTAATAATTGCAGGAATATGTGATTTATTTGATGGCGTAATTGCAAGAAGATGCAAAAGAACAGAAGAAGAAAAAAACTTTGGAATACAGTTGGATTCATTAGTAGATGTAATAGATTTTATTGCGTTACCTGTAACAATTTTATTTAAACTACAAATGAATTCTTGGTATCAATTAATAATAATTGCAATATTTGCTATTTGTGGAATAGCGCGACTTGCATATTTTAATATAACAGTTGAAAGTAATGATACTCCTGTAAAATATTATAAAGGATTGCCTGTAACTTATACTGCATTAATATTACCTGTATTTTATTTATTAAAATATGTATTACCAGCAAATATATTTAGTATAGTATACATAGTATTGGTATTTGGTATTGCTATTTTAAATATTTTAAATATTAAAATTATAAAGCCTAAAGGAATTGCTTATGGGGTATTTTCAATACTTGCGATTGGAATGTTAATATTATATTTGGGGGTTCTATGAGAAAAGTATATAATAGAAAAACTAATGTAATTGAAGAAGAAGAACAATATGGTGGAAAGTATTTAAATTTCTTATATAATAATGCATGTGGGAGAATACTATTAAAACTAATTATAAATCCGGTATTTTCAAAAATAAATGGTGTTTATAATAAAAGCTATCTTAGCAAAGGAAAAGTAAAGAAATTTATAGAACAATATAAAATAGATTTATCAGAATTTGAAAAGGAAAAGTATAAATCTTTTAATGAACTCTTTACAAGAAAAAAGAAAAAAGTGTTATTTAAAAAAGAAAAAAATATATTTATTTCACCAGCAGAATCTAAATTATTAGTATATAAAATTTCAAAAGATTTGAAATTAAATATAAAGCAAAGTGTTTATTCAATTAATGAATTATTGAATAATGAGTTTGATGCAGAGAAATATAAAAATGGCAACTGCTTAGTATTTAGATTATCAATGGATAATTATCATAGATATTGTTATATAGATAATGGGAAAATGGAAAAAGTAGATAAGATTAAAGGAAAATTACATACTGTTAGTTCTATTTCAAATAAGCATAAAGTATATTCACAAAATAGTAGAGTTTGTAATTATATGAAAACGGAAAACTTTGGAGATTTAATTTATATAGAAATAGGAGCATTATTAGTTGGTAAAATTACTAATTATGAAAAAGAAACATTTAAAAAAGGTGAAGAAAAAGGATATTTTGAATTGGGAGGTTCTACAATTGTGATATTAACACCTGACAATTTAAAAATAGATGAAGATATTTTAGAATATAGCCAAAAAGATATTGAGACAAAAGTAGAATATGGAGAAAGAATAGGAGAATTATTATGTTAAAAAGATTACATATATATTTTAAAGAAAGATATCCAATTATAGCAAGATTATTTTTAGGATTAGTTGTTTTCCTTGAAATATATTTTATAGTTTTATTAAATAATGGAGTTACAGATTTTCATATTGGAATTCAAGAAATTGTAGGAGCATTTACTGTTTTTGCTTTTCTAATGTGGCTTCGTATAGCAGATGATTTAAAAGATTATGAAACAGATAAAATCTTATTTAAAGATAGACCATTACCAAGTGGAAGAGTAAAGAAATCAGATGTTATGATAATTTGTACAATTGTACAAGTAATTGCTATAATTTTAAATATTATATTTATGAATAATTTGTTATTTGTAGCTATACTATATGTTTATGGGTATTTAATGAGCAAATGGTTTTTCCAAAGAAGTAAAATACAACCAAGTTTACCTTTAGCATTAGTAACTCATAATCCAGTACAATTATTTATTAATTTATATATAATTTCTTTTACATGTATAAAATACTCTCTTCCAGCTATTTCATTAACAACAGTAATGGTATTATTTACATTATATTTCCCTGCTTTAATATGGGAAGTATCAAGAAAAATAAAAGCACCTAAAGATGAAAATGATTATACAACATATTCAAAATTATTTGGATATAAAAAATCAACTAGATTTGTTTTGATATTAACTTTATTAGATATAATAACAAATATAATTTTAGTTTGGAATTTAAATAAAATATCTGTTGGAATATTAATAATTCTAGTTTCATGGATGACATTTAAATTTGTTCAATTTATGAAAGATCCAGAGAAATTTAAAATTGTTGATAAGGTAGAAAGATATACATATATGCAAGAATCAACAATGCTTTTAACAGTTGTTGTATATCTTTTAATAGGTAAAATATAATGTATGGAAGTAAGTATGATAATTTAGCAAAATTAAGAGAAAATGGATTTAATGTTGCTAAATTTGATGTTATAAAATTTGAAGATGTTATACAAGATAGAGAAGTTCTTAATAAGATTTTAGAAGATAATAAAAATAAAACGAATAAAGAAATAAGTAAAATACTACAAAATTATATAGAAGAAAATATAAAAAAAGATTTTAATATAAAAATAAAATGCAAAAACTATGCTGTTAGATCATCATCAAATATAGAAGATGGTAAAAATGACAGTTTTGCAGGTCAATTTGATACATATTTAAATGTAGAAGAAAAAGATTTAGAAGTAAAAATAATAGATTGCTTTAAATCTTTATATAATGAAAACGTATTAGAATATATTTTAAATAAAAACATTGATATTAAAGAATTAGAAATGAATGTAATAATTCAAGAAATGGTTCAATCTAAATATTCAGGTGTAATCTTTACAGCTAATCCACAGGGAATACTAAATGAATCTGTTATTGTTGTAGGAGAAGGGTTAGGAGAAAATGTTGTATCTGACAAAATTAATACTACAAGTTATTATTACAATTTAAATGATAAAGTTTATTATTATGAAGGAAATAAAGATTATTTAGAAAGAGAATTAATAGAAAATTTAATTAGTATATCTCAAGAAATTACTAAGATATTTGGTGATTACTTAGATATAGAATATGGAATTGTAAATAAAAAAATATATATTTTACAAGCTAGAAATATTACAACAATTAAAGGAGAGAATCCTTTAATATTAGATAATAGTAATATTGTAGAAAGTTATCCGGGAATTAGTTTGCCATTAACAATTTCGTTTGTTAATTCAATTTATAGTGGTGTTTTTGAAGGTGTTAGTAGAAGAGTTTTAAAAAATGAAAAAGAATTAGAAAAGCACACAAATACTTTTAAAAACATGGTGGGTTCTGCTAATGGAAGAGTATATTATAAAATAAGCAATTGGTATACTGTGATAAAATTTTTACCTTTTAGCAAAAAGATAATTCCAATATGGCAAGAAATGTTAGGAGTAAAAAATAAGACATATGATGATGATAAAGTAGATATATCAACATGGATGAGATTTATGACATATATTAATTCTATTTGTGAAATAAAAAATACAAATAAAAATATGATAAAGCTTAATGAAAAATTTGAAAGAGTTCAAGAAGAGTTTTATAAAGAATTTAAACCATCAATGAATGAAAAAGAAGTTTTGAATCTTTACCAAAAAGTAAGCGATGAGTTGCTTTCTTGCTGGGATATAACATTATTAAATGATATATATACTTTTATTTTCACAGGACTTTTAAAAAATCGTTTAAAGAAAAAATATGATAATTATGAAGAAAAAGCAAATCAATATATTTCAGGGATAACTAATATAGAAAGTATGAAACCGATAAAAGAAATGGTTGTTTTAGCATATGAAAAAGATAAGATTTCTAATAATGAATATAAAGATAAATTTGATGCTTATATACAAAAATACGGAGATAGAAATTTAGAAGAATTAAAATTAGAGAGTTTAACTTTTAGAACAAATCCAGAATTATTAGAAGAAAAAATTCAAGAGTATAGAACAGATTTAAAAAAATTAGATGAAATGTATAAAAAACTTATAAATAGCGACCCAAAAGATTATATTGAAGAAGATGCTATAACTAAAAATATAATTAAAAAATGTATGAGAGGGATTAAAAACAGAGAAATCTCAAGATTGAATAGAAGTAGAATATTTGGAATGGTAAGAAGTATGTTTTTAAAATTAGGCCAAATATATGAAGAACAAGGATTAATAGAAAACTATAGAGATATTTTTTATTTAAATATTGAAGAAGTAAATAATTTAGCTGAGCATAAAGAAAATATGAAAGACATTGTAAATAAAAGAAAGGATGATTATAAATTATATGAATATTTGCCAGCATATACAAGAATTATATTTATGGGAAAAGAGTTTGACAAACATCATACAAATGTAAATACAAAGAGATTCTACAGTAATAATAACGAATTAAGAGGTATTCCATGTTCTAATGGAAAAGTAAAAGGAGAAGCTCTTGTTATAAATAATGTAAACGAGATAAAAGATGTTAAAAATAAAATTTTAATAACTAAGATGACAGATCCAGGATGGGTATTTTTATTGGCAACTGCAAAAGGAATTATAGCTGAGAAAGGTTCATTATTATCTCATACTGCTATAATTTCTAGAGAATTAAAAATTCCATCAATAGTAGGAGTAAATAATTTATTAAATACTATAGAATCTGGAGACATAATAGAAATGGATGGAACAACAGGAATAATAAATATTATTGAAAAAAGTAAGAAGAGAAGTGAAGAGGATGAAATGTATACAGTTTAAGTTTGAAGATAATTATATTAAAGATTTTATTAAGTTAAAAAAGAATATATACAAAACCGATAATACAGAAGACCCAGAAGAAATGAAAAAAATTTTAGAAGAGAAACATCCTCTTAGCAAATATTTTTCATTGTATAAATTTTTAATATATGATAATGAAAATGTTGTTGGCAGATTTGCAATAACAATATATCCAAATGATGATGTTGCATATTTGGGATTTTTTGAATGTATAGAAGATGAAAGTGTAGCTAAATTCTTATTTGAAAAAGCTAAAGAATTTGCAATTAAAAATAATTATAGAAAAATAATAGGACCTGTAGATGCTTCATTTTGGATTAAATATAGATTGAAAATTAATTGCTTTGACAGAATGCCATATACAGGAGAGCCTTATAATAAAGAATATTATTTAAAAATGTTTTTAGATAATGGATATAATGTTGTAGAGCATTATACATCCAATTTATATCAAACATTAGATTATGATTATGAAAATGAAAAATATTTAAAAAGATATAATGAATTTATTCAAAAAGGATATATTGTAAAAAGTATTGATATGAATAAGTTTGAAGATACACTTGGTGAATTATATTATTTATTAACTGACCTATATAAAGATTTTCCTATATATAAATCTTTATCAAAAGAAGAATTTACTACAATGTTTAATAGTTACAAAAAAATAATAAATCCAGATATGGTAAAACTAGCATATTACAATGAAAAAATGGTAGGATTTTTTATAAGTATACCAAATTATGAAAATTTAGTTTATAATTTAAATTTATATAATATTTTAAAAATATTGAAATTGAAAAATAAACCTAAAGAATATATAATGTTATATATGGGAGTAGATAAAAATCATGTAGGGCTTGGAAAAGTTTTAGTATATAGCATAATTCAAGAATTAAAGAAAAGTGGGTTACCGAGCATAGGAGCTTTAATGAGAGATGGAAAAATAACTAGAAATTATGTTAAAGAAATAATAGAAAATAAATATGAATATGTTCTATTGGAATTAAAAGTATAAAAATGGGGAGAATTTTATGGAACAACAAGAAGTAAGAAAAATATTACAAAAGAATAGTAATTTTGATGATATTACATTAGATTATTTATCTGAATACTTAAGTGTTGCACAAAAGGTTTTTGGAGATAGTATTACTCTAGAAGAAGCACTAGAAAGATTTACAAAGAATGATAGATTAAAAAATGGAATAAGAGTTGTTGATTCATCAGAAATAAAAACGCTATATAAATGTGATGCATCATATAGCTCAGAAGATAAATGTATTAGAATAGATAAAGAATCCATAAAAAATGAAGATGCATCCTATATAAAATTTCTTGTTTTTCATGAATTAACACATGCTTTATCTATACATAACAGTGATGATAAAGAATTTATAGGTATACAAGACAAATCACAAAATCCATTTTATAAAAATGGATTTAATGAAGCAATAACTGAATACTTAAATTTAGATATAGCTCTAGCAATTAAGAATTATTCTATATCAACAGGATATGCAGTTGTTATTGAACAATTACAGAATTTAATGAATATAGTTCCAAAAGAAGAGATTATGAATTGTTATTTTAAAGATGGTGGAAACTTTGAAAATATTTTACAAGAATATAATATTCAAGATGCAAATTATTTAATAAGATGTTTTGATATTTTAGCTGATAAAGAAGAGTCTATAGTTGAAATAAAAATGGGAGAAGTTCCTAGAGTTGAAAAAGATAGTATATTACTTGTAATAAAAGAGTATTTATATAGTTTATATACGGAAAGATTTTTACCTGTAGATTCTATTGAAAAGTTCGATGAGAAAATGCAAATTGTAAGGGATTTTGTTAATCAACATGATTCACTAAACTATGTAGATAAATATGGAACATATATTGATATAATGTGTGATAGAGAAGATTTAATTCAAAGTGGATATAATCAAAGTGAAATTGATACTATTTTAGAGAAATATGGATTAGATAAAAAAGAGATGAATCTTTTCTGTGAATTTAATTTCCTAGATGAAACTTTAAATACTGAAAGTGATTCAGGAAGAACAAAAAAATGTATTGATTTGTATAATTTATACAGGAAACTTGGCAGAGAAAAGTTTTGCGATGCATGTGATGGATTTTTTATAAGATTATATGCAGACTTTTTCTTAGATAATCCAGATACTGCTTTGGATTTGAATAATTATATAAAACTTCCTTTCATTGGAAAATTTTTAAGAGATAACCCACAATACGATTTTGATGAACTATCAATTGAGAAAATAAATTATACTAAAAAGAAAATGGGATTTGAAATTGGACAAGATTGGTTTTATATTGCAAAAACTTTAGATAATAAAACACATTTGATTTTTGAAGATTATGATGATGGTTCATGTTTTTGTTGCCAAGAGATTGAACCGAATGTGTTTATTGCAGATTATTCATTACAAAATTGTAAATTAAAAATAGAAGTAGGCGAAGACATAAAAATAACTGATTTAAATAGATCAAATGTAAAAATTGAAACACATACTACGTATTCAAAGAGAAGTAATTATGAACATTTAAAGGAAAAAGCAACTAACAATGGAGATGAAGTTAACCAAGATACTGGTAAAACATATAGCCAAATATTTGCTGAATGTGAACAAAGGATTGATAAGAGAAAGAAAACAAATTCTGATAATGTATTTGAATTATAATATACCCCTTGCAAAATCGGCCCCAATATTATATAATATTGGGGCTGATTATATTGAGAGGAAAGATGTAAAAAGTGGGAAGTTCGAAATATAGAAATTTTAAACAAATAGTAAATACATTTTATAATGAAGAAGTTGATAATATAGAAAATAATGAAGCTAATTTACAAGAAAAATTAAACATAAAAATAGAGCCAGTTATTCTATATGACAAACTTCTAGGAACAATGAGAGTTGAATTTAAACTTGGAAAAGATAGAATGTATAAGATAAAAAATATATCAGATTTTTATACTAGAATGGAAAGAAAAGAAAAGTTTAAATATGGTGAAAAGCTCGACTTTATACATACACCTGAAGTATTTAGTGATGATTCTCAAGATATTTTAAAATTTCTTTTAAAATATGCAGAGATTATTAAATATGCGAATTCTAATACAAGTAATGTAACATATTATGGAAAAACAATGAATGAATCTAGCATATTATTAAGTCATAGTGGACTAGATGAGATTTTTGAATTATTGAAAAATAAAAAAGTACAATTTGGTAATGAAAGTACAGATAATAAAGTTAAGTTTATAGACGAAAATCCTCAAATAAAATATATTTTAAAAAAGTTAGAAGATGATGAATATGAAATATATCCTAATATAGACATATTTAAGTTATCAATTATAAATGGAAAAAAGTATAAATATGTTTTTAAAGAGAAGTCATTGTATAGATGTAGTGAAAAATATTCAAAATCTACATTAAAAATGATAGAGATTTTTAGAAAAAACTATATAACAGAAGCAAACCTTGGAAAAGAAGAATTAAAACAGTTTTTTTCAATTATAATGCCTAAAATAAATGATGCAGTAGAGTTTAAAAATATTGAAGAAAATGAAATTGAAAAATATAGACCCAAAGATTTAACTGTAAAAACTTTTTTAGATTTTGATTCTAATAATTATATTACATGTGATGTTAAATTTGTTTATGAAGACAATTCATTTAATCCATTAGATGAAAAAACAAAAACTAACTTCCCAAGAAATATAGTACAAGAAACAGACGCTTTAAATATATTTAGACAAACGGGATTTATGGTCGATATAAAAAATTTAAAATTCATACTACCAAATGATGATGGAATATATAAATTTTTAACAGAAGATATTAATTACTACATGCAAAAATTTGATGTTTTAGTTACAGATAATTTTAAACAAAAAGAAATTAAACAAACTAAAATAGGAAATATAGGTGTAAAATTAGAAAATGACTTATTAAGCGTTGATTTAAGTAATTTAAATATAGATTTAAATGAAATAGAAAAAATAATGGAAAAATATAAGTTAAAAAAGAAGTTTTACAGATTAAAAGATGGAAGTTTCTTAGAATTAGAAGACAATAAAGAAATGGACTTTTTAGACAAATTAACAACAGGAATGGATATAGAATTAAAAAAATTAGCAAAAGGTAATATAAAACTTCCTAAAAATAGAAGCTTATATCTAAATCAACTTTTAAAAGGGATAAAGGGAACAGAAATAATAAAAAATGCAGAATATAGAGAGGTTGTAAATGGTCTAAATAAAGAAACAATAGAAGATGAAATAAAAATACCAGAAAATTTAGAAAATGTTTTAAGGTATTATCAAAAAACAGGATTTAGATGGTTAAAAGTTTTAGATAGTTATGGCTTTGGAGGAGTACTTGCAGATGATATGGGACTAGGTAAAACTATCCAAATGCTTTCTATAATTGTAGATTATATAAAAAATGATAAGAAAGAATCTAAAAAAAGAGCAACATTAGTTGTATCTCCAAGTTCATTAGCTCTTAATTGGAAAAAAGAAGCGGAGAAATTTACAAGTGATTTAAAAACACTCGTTATAAAAGGTACTGCAATTGAAAGAGCTAAACAAATAGAAAAAATTGATGAGTATGATATTGTAATTACTTCATATGATTTACTAAAAAGAGATATTGAAGTATATAAGGAAAAAGATTATAATTTTAGATTTATAATTGCAGATGAAGCACAATATTTAAAAAATAGTAATACACAAAATGCAAAATCAATAAAAGAAATAAAAGCTGATACACGTTATGCATTAACAGGAACGCCTATAGAAAATTCATTGTCAGAATTATGGTCTATATTTGATTATATTATGCCAGGGTATTTATATACATACAAAAAATTTAGAAATGCATATGAAATTCCAATTGTAAAAGATGAGGATACTAGAGCAATGGAACGATTAAAAATGCTAATTGAACCATTTGTTTTAAGAAGAACTAAAAAAGAAGTATTAAAAGAACTACCAGAAAAAACTGTAACAGTACTTAATAATGAAATGGGAGAAGAACAAAGAAATATTTATATGTCTTATTTAGCACAAGCAAAAGAAGAACTAAATACAGAGATTAAGACACGTGGATATGAAAAGAGTAGAATGAAAATACTTGCAATTCTTACAAGATTAAGACAAATTTGTTGCCATCCAAGTTTATTTATTAATAATTATGAAGATGGCAGTAGTAAACTAGATCAATGTATGGAATTAATAGAAGATGCAACAAATGGAGGACACAAAATATTAGTATTTTCAGGATATACATCAATGTTTGAAATTATTGAAAAAAATCTAAAAGATTTAAAAATTAAATATTTGAAATTAACAGGTTCTACAAAAGTTGATGAAAGAATAAAGATGGTGGATGAATTCAATGAAAATAATGATATAAAAGTATTTTTAATTTCATTGAAAGCAGGAGGAACAGGATTAAACTTAACCGGAGCCGATATGGTTATTCATTATGATCCATGGTGGAATTTATCAACTGAAAATCAAGCAACAGACAGAGCTTATAGAATAGGACAAAAAAATAATGTTCAAGTATATAAATTAATTACTAATAATTCAATTGAAGAAAAGATATATGAACTTCAAAAGAAAAAATCGACATTAATTGATAATGTTTTAGATACAAGAATGTCATTTATAAATAAATTATCAAAAGAAGAAATTATGAATTTGTTTGAATAAAAATAAAAAGCTAATATTTATAATATTAGCTTTTTATTTATTTAATACAAATATGCTTTGTCCAAATTACCGTTTTTTAAATCTTCTTTATCTATACAAATACTTTCATTTAAATCGCTCAAAATAAATGGATATGTATCATATTCTAAATTGTCTAATACAAATAAACATTCATAATTAGAATGATATTCTGAATTTGCATCTGATTCATCGTTTGCTAAAGGATAACCTCCAACAGTCCATCCAGTAGAATAGTCTATCTCATATAGTAAATCAGATAGATAATCAATAAATTCATCATATGAGTCATACTCTTCAGGATTCATATCTTTTTCTGTAAAAAATTTTTTTAGATATTCAAATTTTCCATATATAAGGCTTGATAAATATACTTTTGATTCTTGGAAAATGATTTTTTTGTTTTTTTCGACATAGCTATGTTTAGTAACGGGCTCTAAAATTTGAGATTCTAGAGAAGTGTCCTTATAAAAACGTATAGCGCTATCATTAGTGCCCCTATAAAATTGGAATATTCCTGATGTAGGAAAACCATCTAATTTAACATCTTTAAAATTTACTTGAAAAAATAATGGTATTGGTTCATTATTTCTATCGACCGGATATTTTTCACCAACTGGTAAATATGGGATTCCTCCAAGTTTTGAATCTCTAATGTCAATATTATCACAATTTACAAATTTCATTTTTAAGCATGGCTTTGAACTTCTTTTCTTTATTTTTGTAATAAGTGATTTTCTTTCTTTTTTTATTTTTTCTTTTTCAGCTAGTTTTCTTTTTTCTTCGTTAATGTTATCAATTCTTGTTTGAGCATCTGAAGTGTAGTTATAGTTAATTGCTTGTTCATAATACTGCAATGCTGAATCATAAGATTTTTTTGTTTCTAAATGTCTACCAATTGTATATAGTACATATCCATCTGTTTTTCCCATCATTTCTGCAGAATCATCAAGAATAGCTTCATCATGCTTAAAGTAAAAGTTTTTTGATTTTGGAAATAAAGTGTTAAATAAAGCTGGATTTGTTGTATTTTCATAATCAAAATATAATAAGAAAAATGTACGAGGTTTTAAATTTTCTAAATGATTTAATAATAGTAAAATTATAGAGTAAGTTTTATAATTTATTTTGTATTCTTTATTATCTATTATAACAGATTGAGTTGTATGATTATCTGCATATTCATCAAAATATTTATCATAAAAATTATTTTTTATTACACAGTCTAAAATATAACTTTTAATAAATTCAAAAGCATTATCACTAGAATGCCTAATGTAATGCTGGAACTTTCTGGTGTTAAAATCTATAACTAAACCACTTTCATATATATATAATCTTAAATGTTCATAAGTATTGTCACATTTTATATATATTGAACTTTCTGTTGAAATAGATTTGTAATCATTATCATCCATAGTAATAAAAGATTCTGAAGTATTGAAATTGTTGATATTTGTATCAGGTACCAATTTATTTAAAATTTCATTTCTTTCTTGAGAATCTAAATTAAAAAATTGTTTCAAAAATTGTTTTGAAATTATTGAAGTAACACTAATAGAGCATAAATAATTTGGGTCAGAAAATAGAGCTAATTGTTTTTTTATATTTTCTAAAATATTTGGAATTGCTGAAAATTCAATGGTTTCTAGTTTTAAAATATCAGTTATTATAATGTAATACAATTGCATGTATTTTGCATTATTATAATGGTAAGTCATACGTATAAATTCATCAACAGAAAAATTCATTGAAACTTCATATTCTTTTTTGAAAAAATAAAAAGGATTTTGCTCTGTTAAATTTGAATTATCTAAATTTGAGATATTAATATTCATAAAAAATTCCTCCTTTTAATTAGAATATCAAAGTAAAAAGTAATTGTCAATGGAATAATAATATGATAAAATTAACTAAAAATTAAGAAAGAAGGACTGTAATGAAAGATTATATAACTGTTGTTGGTGGAGGACTAGCTGGGTGTGAAACAGCATATCAAATTGCAAAAAGAGGAATAAAAGTTAGACTTTATGAAATGAAACCTAAGAAGTTTTCTGAGGCTCATAGTAATAATAATTTAGCAGAAATTGTATGTAGTAATTCATTCAAATCAAATCTTTTAACAAATGCATGTGGCTTATTAAAAGAAGAATTGAGAAGATTAGATTCATTACTTATCAAAATTGCGGATGAAGTAGCAGTTCCAGCTGGACAAGCATTAGCAGTTGATAGAGAAAAATTTGCGGAAGAAGTAACTAAATATATAGAAGAAAACAATTTGATTGAAATAATACATGAAGAAATTACAGATATTGAAGAACTTTCTAAAGACGGAATTGTAATTATTGCAACAGGACCACTAACATCAAACGAACTTGCAAAAGATATTTCTAAGATAACAGGACAAGATAAATTGTATTTTTATGATGCAGCAGCTCCAATAGTTAGTAAAGACAGTATAGATTTTAATATAGCTTTCTATGGTAATAGATATGAACAAGAAAAAAAGAAAGAAGAAAGCATAGAAGAATGGAAAAATAGAATAGAAAACGAAGATGAAAAAAGTTATATAAATCTTCCAATGAATAAAGAAGAATATGAAGCTTTTTGCAAAGAATTAATAGAAGCAGAAGTAGTAACTTTACATGATTTCGAGAAAAGAGAAATTTTTGAAGGTTGTATGCCAATAGAGATAATGGCTAAAAGAGGTTTAGATACATTGCGTTTTGGACCATTAAAACCAGTAGGATTTGATGACCCAAGATATGCCAAAAGACCATATGCAATAGTTCAATTAAGACAAGATGATGCTAATGCTACTATTTATAATATAGTTGGATTCCAAACTAATTTAAAGTTTGGAGAGCAAAAAAGGGTATTTTCAATGATACCAGGACTTCAAAATGCAGAATTTGTAAAATACGGTGTAATGCATAGAAATACATATATAAATTCAACAAAATTGTTAGATGAAACATATAATTTGAAATCAAATAAAAACATATTCTTTGCAGGACAAATTACAGGAGTAGAAGGATATGTAGAATCAATATCATCTGGAATGGTAGCTGCATTAAATGCAATAAAGTTTTTTGAGAAAAAAGAAAAAATTACATTTTCAGAAAATACAGTAATAGGAGCTTTAGCTAAATACATTTCTACACCTAATGAAAAATTTCAACCAATGAATGCAAATTTTGGAATCTTACCAGAATTAGAAGGTGATAGAATTAGAGATAAAAAATTGAGATATCAAAAACTTGCAGAGAGAAGTTTGAATGAAGTACAATGAATGCGGTTTTTAGGGATGTGGCTAAAAAACATTATATAATATTATTAAGGAGGAAATTAGTATGGAAAAAAAGAAAAAACATATTTTTTTAAAGGTATTATTAGCATTAATTATAATAATTGCTTTAATAATAATGGTTCCAAAATGGATAAAAAACTATAAAGAATATAAATTATTTAAGGATCAATATAAAACAGTAAAAGTAGAAAATATAAAAGAGTTAAAAAACAAATTACCGGAAGAAATAAAAAATGCGGATTATTCAAAAGATGGAATGACAAACATCGAGAAAGCTGAGAAAGGTCTTAGTATTTATTCGGATGATACAGATGGAGACGGATTAAGAGATGTTGATGAAATAAATACTTATAAATCAGATCCGTTAAAATACTCTACAGCTGGAGATTTATATTCAGATGCATATAAAGTAAAAAATAATTTAGATATTAAGAAAAAAATAAAAGAAGTTCCAGACATAGATGTAGGAGTTAGTGGTATAAAGTTAATACCTAAAATAGCTACTGATGCAAATGCTACTTATGAAAAATATAAAGGGAAAATTCCAAGTGATTACAATGTAATAGAAGAGCCATTTATATTGTATAATTTTTCAGGTGAAGTAAGATATACTTTAAAAGAAGAAGCTAAAAATTGTGAAGTATACTGCTATGATAGATTGACAGAAAAAGTGAATAAAACTAATAGTAAATCAGACGGAAATGATATTATTTTCAAAAACCAAGCAGGACAACCAATTTTAATAACATATAAAACTTCATACATAAAAAAAGCAATAAAAGGACAATTAAATTCAAATTTAAATTATATTAATACGAATAAAGTTGAAGAAGAAAAACAATATTTTGTTGTTACTTCAGCAATATTTAATATATTTTTAGGTAAACCAATTCAAATATATGAATATACAAATTCACCAATAAAAAGTGTACAAGGCTCAGATAAATCTTTTGAAACAAGCGTAAATACTGCAATACAAACATGCTTTAAGGATATGTTTGATAAAGAAGACTATGAAATTGCAAAAAAACTTAACATGTTGAATCTCAATGTAAAACATACTTATATTGGTAAGTTCTATGGTAAGATTTTAGAAATGTTTGCTGAAAAAGTAGATTCATCAATATTACAATTAAAAGAAGAAAACACAAACGAGGATACAAATCTGGCTGTAAGTATAAAAAACTTATTTTTTAAGACATATAAATTTACAGGCACTAGAGAAGAATTATTAGAAAAAGTATTTGGAAATGAAATTAATAAATATATGAAAAACAATTCACAAAGCTTAGACACTTTAGATACTGATATTTCAGCAGATAAAGCCAATGGTAAAAATAAAACAGAAGAGAAGAAAACACGAGTACTTGCAGAATCAAAATTTAAAATAGAAAACAATTCATTTCATTTTAAAAACATCAGTACAAAAGCAAGCAAAGGTGGAGTTTGTGCAGGAATGTCATATGTCGTAGCAAATGCATATAATAACAAATTTGTAATGGATAAAAATAGCGAAGGCGATTATACTTATGATATAAGTGATAGAGATGCATTTGGATGTATAACTCCTAACAATTCAGTTGGAAACTATAGAATGGGAAAAATATTGCAAACTTATGCTAATGCAGACCCTAATGATGATGCAAAAATAGATGAAAATAGTGATGTTCAAAAAAATGATATTAAGTTAATTAGAGCTTTAAATTATTTTTGGAATTATAGCAATAATGAATTATTTTTTAAGACAATGGGAGATAGACTATCTAGTTCAACGGAACGTGATTTTTCTGAAATAGAAAATTTAATTAAATATATTAAACAAGATAAAGTGGCTATAATAGGATTTTATTGCAATGATGGTGGAGGACATGCAATAAATGTTTATAAAGTAGAACAAGATTTGGAAGATGAAAATGTATATTATTTAAGATGCTATGATAATAATTTACCATTAGATACATATATAAAATCAGTTGAAGGTGGTTATACAAGAGAAAAAACAGAAGTGGTGATAAAGGTAATTAGAAACAAATATAAAATAAAGTCAGATACATATAGTTTTTCTTATGATGTATTCAAGAATGGAAAATATGTATTTGGTAGTGCATATGGAGATCAAATAACGTTTTTAACTAGTGAATTAGAAAAAATTAAATAAATTATTAAAATATGGAGAAGAAAAATGGGGAAAAATAAGAAAAAAATTATATTATTAATTATAGGACTCAGTTTAGCTTCAATACTTACAATAGTTTTAATAGCGATGATTCCAGTATGGATAAATAAGCACAAAGCCAATCAGATATTGAAAGAACAATGCAAAGTATATGAATTAAATAGTTTAAAACAAATAAAAAAGAAGATGACAGAAGAAGAAAAACAAGCAGATTATTCGGATGATGGAATGACTAATATTGAAAAAATAAATAAAGGATTAAGTATTTATTCTGATGATACAGATGGAGATGGATTAAGAGATGTTGATGAAATAAATATTTATAAATCAGATCCTTTAAAATATTCTACAGCTGGAGATTTGTATTCTGATTATTATAAAGTGAATAATAACTTAAATGTTAAGAAAAAAATAAAAGAAGTTCCTAATATTGATATAGGAGTAGAAAATATAAAACTTACACCTAAAGTAGCAACAGATGAAAAAGCAACATATCAAAAGTATAACGGTAAAATTCCAAGTGATTATGATGTAATTGAAGAGCCTTTTATAATTAATGGATTTACAGGTGAAGTTAAATTTACATTGAAAGAAGAAGCAAAAAATTGTGAAGTATATAGTTATGACAGATTAAAAGAGAAAGTTAATAAAATAAAAAGCAAATCCAAAGGAAATGACATTATTTTTAAAAATGCAGATGGAGATCCAATATTAATAACATATAAAACATCTTATATAAAAAATACATTAAAAAATTCGGTAGAATCAAAGTTGAATTATATAGATAAAGAAGAAGAAAATCAAAAGAAAGATTATTATATTGTAACATCTTTTCTGCTTAATATATTTGCTGGAAGGCCAATAGAAATATATGAAACGACAAATTCACCAACCAAAATAGTGGAAAAAACAGATAAGAATTTTCAAGATGGAATAAATCAAGCAATACAAGAATATTTCAAAAATACATTAAATAAAACTGATTATAAGGTTATGAAAAAACTTAATGTGCTAAAAATAAATGTAAGACATACATATATTGGAGAACAAGTTGCTAAATTTTTAGAAAAATGGGCTGAAGAAACAGAAATTAATTTAATAAAAAAATACCAAAATAATAATGTGCAACAGTTTATATCAAGTTTGTTTTTTAAAGTTTATAAAGTTAATGGTACAAAACAAGAAATAATAAATTCATTATTAGGTGAAGAATTAAAAGAATATGTACCATATGATTTAATAAAAGAAACAGAAATGGATATAAAAAATGAGGAGAATAAAGTTGTGGCGGACTCTGGTTTTGATATGAAAGATAATTCATTTCATTTTCAAAATTTAGCTACAAAAGTAGGAGACGGAGGAATATGTGCCGGAATGGCTTATATGGTATCTAATGCATATAATAATAATAAAGTTATAGAAAAAGCTGATGTTGTGCCAGAATATAATCCTTTCAACTATGAAATACCTACATTTGATATATCCGATAGTGAAAAATATGGTTGTATAACATCTGATAATAAAATTGGAGAATATACAATGGGAGATATTTTACAAAGCTATAGTAATGCAACAATAGAAGATAATTATTATAATTCTTCAGTAAAAAAAGGTTTGAGTGAAATATCAATTATAGATGCAAACTTATATGAAGGGGAGGATATAAAAGATATAAAATTAATTAAGGCCATAGAGTATTATTTTGCATACTTAAATAATGAAACGTTTATACTACAATCTGAGATAGAAAAATTAATTGGAAAACCAGATAAAAAACATAAATTTTCTGAAATAGAGGGCTTGATAGATTATTTGAATGATGGAAATGTAGCAATATGTGCACTGATGAGTGAAAGAGGGGGACATGCAATTAATATATACAGAGTTGAACAAGATTCCAAAGATGAAGATATTTATTATTTGAAATGTTATGATAATAATTTCCCTTTTAACACATATGTAAAATATGATAACGGAAAATTTACTAGAGAAGATATAGATGTAACTATAAAAGTTGTTAGACATAGATTAGAATCACAACCAGATACATATGATTTTTCTTATGATATATTTAAAGATAAATCTTATGGCGACTATAGTGAAGATGGGAGTAGAATTTTTTACTTAACAAGTGAAATAGAACAAATTAAATAAAATAATTCTAAAGGGACTGTAAAAAGTCCCTTTTTCTGACAGCAAATATTACATTTTTGTTACAAACATTGAAAAAAATTTAAATTAATAATATAGTATAATAAATAATTAAGTAATGGAGAATAAACATGAAAAACGATATGGAAAAACAAATGCAGCAAATAAAACAAAATATGGAAGATGAAGAACTTTTAAAAAAAGCTACAGATGAAGAACTTATGGGGTATATATTTTTATCAGAAAAACTAAATAAAAAAATAGAGAAAATAGAAAAATTGTCACATAATGAAAATTAGATACATAAGTAAAAAGGATGTAAAAGTAAGGAAGAGAAAAAATGAGAGATGAAGCTATAAATGGAGTAATTGATAATTTCGATAATGTTTTATCAAAATTAAATGTCATTATAGTAGGAAAAGATACTAGAGCAGCAAAAGATATTGTAGAACATATAAAAAAAGAAAATATTCCAAAAAAAGCAGAGAATAGTAAATATGTTAATATTGATAAAATTAAGCAAGAATTGCAAAAAAGAAATGTTACAAGAGAAGATTTTTTGCACTTTTATAAAGTTGGAAGAGATAGTGTTAGAGAAAAACAAAAAAAAATATTGACTAAAATTTCATTAGTAGAACATGAAATTGGAAAAATTTTTTTAGATGATAAGAATGAAGAAAATTTACAAAAAGAATTGGAGAATCCTCAAATAAGTACAAGCAGAAAAATTGAAGTGCTAGAAAAGATAAGGAAAAATGTAATGGGAATTGAGAGATTACATGAAACAGCCAAAAAATGGGGATTGACAAGAGAAATAACTACAAGTTCTCAATGTAAAAATTTTGAAAGATTCTTAATGGAATATGATGAAAATATAAAAAAATATATAAAAAGTTTGAAAATTCGAAATATTGAATATCAAGAAAATATAGAAATACTAGACAGAGAAATTTCGAATATAAGTGATGAAATAGAAACAATAAAAATAGCTGGCAAAGGGTGTGCGAGCCTAGAAAATGAATCTAAAAGAGAAAAAGAACTTCGTGCAGAACAGATTAGAGCTACAATATTTGGTAATGAAAACATAGAAAAAGAATGGGATGAAAGAGTAAAAAGATTTTACTCACACAAAGTTAATAAAGAAGAATATACATATATTCACAAAAATATAGATGGAACATCAGAAGTAAGAATGATTGATTATCAAACTATATTAGAATATGAAAATATAGAAGAAGATGCTTATTTTTTAAATTTGGAAGATTATAAAAAATATTTAGAGTCAATATCAATGTATGATTCAGCCGAGAAAAAATACGGAAAAGGTGCTGGTCTAGAAATTATTAAAAAGGTAAATAAATTTGAAGGAAAAGAATTTGAAGAATATATTAATTTAGTACAAAATAATCCACTAAAAGCTGATGAATGGTTGAAACATTATGTTGAAGATATGAGAGAATATGTAAAAACTTTTCATGGATTTACAAATAAATATGCTGTAAAGGCAGAAACATGGAAAACATCTGGTTCAACTTTGAAAAATATGAAACCAGTTAGAGGAAACATTCCTACTTCCAAGAAAATTAAAAATGGAATAGAAAATGCTTTTCAATTTTTTGGAATTAAGAGACCTGAATTATATAAAGTCAATTCAGATGGCACAAAAGTTGCAACACCAGGTAAAGCAACTATAACTATATTAGCAGATGCGGGAATTATTGCAGGAATTACTACTACGGCAGTATTGACTGGACCTATTGGGATTGCAACCTGGGGAGCAGCATATGCAGCTAAAGGAATAGTTACAGTAACTAATGTTGTTAGAGGAAATATAGAATATAAAAAACATAAAGAAGTAATAGATGCAAATTTACCAACACTAGGAAACTATAGTAATGATGATAAAGAAATAGTTAGAAAAACATACTATAGAGAAAAATTGAAAGAAGCAAAAGGTAAAGATTTAAATTTGTGGAATATGTTTACAACATGGGCACATGCGAAAAGTGATAGGTTGTTTTTTAGAAAAAATAGTGCTAGAAAAGTAGAAGAAAAGTATGTGACGGATAAAATAAAATTATCAAATTTTGCTATAGATGAAAGAACAGAAAGAACCAAAGAAAACTTTAATTTCAATTTTAATATGGCACAACAAAATCAATGGCTTAGACAACAAGAATTAGAAAGAAGTAAAGGACAACAAATAGCTATAACATCTTCATTGAAAGATGTGTCTAATAAAGGGAATACTGTTGCAAGTACAGCAATTTCAGTAGAACAAAAATATAAAGCTAGACAACAATATCAAGATAGAGTAAATAAAATTTGGACATTGATTTTAACAGTTGGAATGAAAATTGGATTAGATACAATAAAAACAGGTTTTAGAGAACAAGTTACTACACAAAAAGAAGTACCAATAGAGAAAAAAGAAATTGTGCAAGAAACAAAAACAATACCTGGAAGAAAAAAATGGGTAAATGGTTCAAATACTTATAAACCAATATTTGGACAGAAAAAAATAAAAAAATTAAATGTAGATCAAAATATAGGAGAATTAGATTATTCAAAAAAATGTGCGAGTAGCATATATGAAGGATATCAAACATTTACAAAAAATAGAAGCAATTCTGATGACATAGTTGGAATTGTTTTGAAAACAAAAGATAGTAATGGGATGACTATTGAAGTTTCACTTGCAAAAGAAGGAATGGGATTAACAACAAATCATGTACATTCATTAACAAATGTTGATATATCGAAATTATCTATTAAAGATGCTATAGAACATTTAAAAATTTCTGACCCAGATAACTATAGGAAATATGTTAATGCAATAGGATTAAAGGAAAATGCTTCAGCTGAGGAAATTGGAAAAATAGCATTAGAACAAGGACAGTTTTTTAAACAATCTTCTAAATTAGAAGGGTGGTCTGAAGTACTACCTGGAAATGTAAATGAAAGAACGGAAACATTTTTGCAAGGAATGCAAGAAATACATAACCCTGGACATTGGGAACAATTACCTGATGTAACAAAGGCTGTTTATATAGAAAAAACAGTTAAAACAGTAGAAAAAATTAGTGAAACGAAAAAAGTTTTTTCATCATATATGCTAGGGAAAACTACATTAGGAGGACTAGGAGTAGGTACTGTAATAGAAGGAGTGGATCAAGCTCATGATGGACTAGAAACTAAAAATAACTTAGCGGATAGAGACTTCGAAGAAAAAACAGTACATTTCTTCACTTCAAGAATTGTATCAAATCAGGCAAAAAAAATGAGACAAACTAATGCATACGTAGAAAAATTAAAGAAAGAAGCTAGGGAAAGAAAGAAACAAGCCAAAAGAGAATATAGGTCAAGATAGAAAAAAAGAAAAAATGCCAAGTTTTTCTTGACTTATATAGTTAAAGATGATAAAATAATACCGTTATAGTAAATTACACGAATTGTGTAATTCCGTAACGGTTATTTTATTTATAGGAGGTGAAATTTAAGTGCCAACAATTAATCAATTAGTAAGAAAAGG
>AUXO015534426.1_pt1 | contig 22591 bp, 15 predicted proteins | sample 768731 | NCBI WGS metagenome assembly AUXO01 (sample SAMN02715735, study PRJNA202380) | gut metagenome | biome: sheep rumen | host: Ovis aries | place: New Zealand: Palmerston North | reverse complement strand
TATTGAGTTTTTTATGGCAGGTGCAAGTGCTATTGAAATAGGAACTGCAAATTTCATAGACCCAGCAGTTTCAATTAAGGTTAAAAATGGAATCAATGATTGGCTTGATGCACATGGTTGCAAGAGTCTATTGGAAATCGTAGGTTCGTTGAAAGATTATTAATCTGTCAAAAAATAATCATAAAAATGAGGAATCTTACGAAGAATCAATTTCTGTATATTGTAGGATTTTTGTTTTGTTTTTTGATAGGAATTCATGCTTTTGTTTTTTGGCCTGTCTCTACAAGCCAAAAACAACGCGCTGCAGTCTTGCTTGAAAGCATCGACTATTATCTTGTTTCAAATGGGGTTGATACCTTGTACTTTTCTTCTGTAGATACTATACAAGGTCTTTCAAAACTTTCTTTTTCTTTGGAAGATTGTGTACAAAGAAGTCTCGATGTTGGTTTCTTCATTTCTAGAGCAGGTAAAATCAAATTGCAAAAGAATGCCTTTTACTCACCTTATGATAGTGCTTATTTTTGTTCTAATAATGATTTAATTTTAGAAAAATCGAATAATTATTTGTTGGGTAAATGCCAGGTCCTGAATAAGCAGATTAAAGAACTGGAGTATTATGTACAAACTCATATGCATGCCGATGATGGATTTGAGGAGATGAAGTCTTTGTATGCTGAGTGTTTGGCTAAACTAGATTATTTAGATAGTTTGAGTAATACGATTGAAAAGTTTGTTCAGGCATCTTCTTTTCTGAAGTGGCAACGTGTTCAAAAAGTGTTTGCTTATTATAGTCCAGAGGGGAGAAGAAGAAAATATACATGCGGACCGGTTGTTTATAAAAAGAACAAAGCTGAAACTCAACTAATAGAAAAGGGGCTCCCTGTTAATGCTAAATCTATAATAAATCCTTTATTTAGAGTTTCAGATTTAAGTTGCGAAACTGATTCTTTTACAAAGGGTTCTGTGTCTTCTGAATTATTTGGTTATGTCGGAAAACTTAAAAGTGAATCTTTTGAGTATTCAGGTGAGATCCAGTTTAATATGCCAAATGGAATGGGCATATGTATTTATAATGATGGTAGTATTAGCCAAGGTTTGTGGAAAGATGGTTTATTGCATGGGAGTGGTTGGTTCAAGGACAAAGATGATGCAGTTTATTCTGGTGATTGGGAAGAAGGATATTTGATGGGTGGAAATGTGGTTTATCCGGATGGAAGTTCTTATAATGGTGCATTTTGGGATAACAAGATTTTTGATGGAGCAGGTGAGCGGTTTTATGCTGATGGTTCCATTTATTATGGTTCTTGGGCTGATGGTCAGAGACAGGATTTTGGTATGTATGTAGATGCAGATGGAACTGTGCAGTGTGGAAGTTGGAAGGATGATAAATTCGAAGGAGAGAGGTTGCTTTATACGGCTGATAGAGTTTATGGGATAGATATTGCTAGATACCAACACATAAATCGTTATAGGAAGGCGTGTAATATTTCTTGGAAATATTTGCGTATTAAATCATTAGGAACTAGAAGTGAAAAGAGAATAAGTGGAATTGTTTCCTATCCTATATCCTTTGTTTATATTAAGGCTACTGAAGGTGCAACAGTTTTAAATAGCTATTTTAAATCTGATTATCAGCAGGCTAGAAATCATGGTATACACGTTGGTGCATATCATTTTTTCTCTTCAGCTCCTGTTGAAGAACAATTGGCTTGGTTTTTTAAAAACACAATTTATAAAAAAGGAGACCTACCTCCTGTCTTGGATCTAGAACCCACAGATTCTTATATAAAAGATCGATGGGGAAATGATGAGATAATGTTTGAGCAAGTCTTGAAATGGTTAAAAACAGTTGAGGCTAAATTTGGTGTAAAACCATTGCTCTATGTTAATCAAATGTTCATTAGAAATCACTTGAGTAAGGCATCTGAGGAAATCCAAAGTTATGATCTTTGGGTAGCTCGCTATGGAGAATTTAAACCTTACTCACATATGATATATTGGCAAATCTCACCGGATGGTAAAGTAAGCGGTATACAAAGTGATGTAGACATCAATGTATTTAACGGTTCTAAGGAACGTTTTGAAGAATATCTAAAGACTTTCAATTAGTCACTTAAAAGGTCTGGTCGTAATCTTTTGGTACGTTCAATAGCTTGTTCTAATTCCCAGTTCCTAATATTTTTTTCATGTCCTGATAAAAGGACATCAGGAACCTTCCAACCTTTATAATCAGCAGGTCTAGTATAAACAGGAGGTGCAAGAAGGTTGTCTTGGAAAGAATCTGATAATGCACTTTGTTCATCTCCGATTACACCAGGGATAATACGAACAATGGCGTCTGTCATGACAGCAGCTGCTAATTCTCCACCGGTAAGAACATAATCACCGATGCTTACTTCTTTGGTAATCAGATGCTCGCGAATTCTATAATCAACCCCTTTAAAGTGACCACAAAGAATAATGATATTTTTTTTCATAGAAAACATGTTGGCCATAGGTTGATCGAATTTTTCTCCATCTGGAGTTGTAAAAATCACCTCATCATATTCTCGCTCCCTTTGAAGGCTCTCAATACATCGATCTATAGGTTCACATTGCATAACCATACCAGCGCATCCACCATAAGGATAGTCGTCTACTCTTTTGTGCTTGTCTAAAGTCCAATCTCTTAAATTATGAACATGTATTTCTACAAGTCCTTTCTTTTGAGCACGGGCTAGAATGGAACAGTTTAAGAATCCTTCAAGCATTTCTGGAAGAACAGTCAGAATATCAATACGCATAGGATCTGCAGTATCTAATTTCATTCGTTGATAATTTTCTCCAAAGGCATATATTTCTCCAGCTTCACGGAATCCTAATGAACGATATAATTTTTTGGCTTTGTGATTATTGGGGCTTACTAGGAGAGTTACATGAGGTATGCTAAGTTTTTTCCCTGTTTCAATACCAGCAAGAAGGAGTTTCCTTCCGATTCCTTGATTACGGTATTCAGGAAGAACAGTTGCAGAATCAAGATAGTATTCGCCTTCATGGGTCTCATCTTGCATAAGATCAATGTCAAAATCTAAAGGTCCGTCAAAAAGAGCAAAAGTTCTTTCTCTCATCTCCTTGTAGTTTGTTCCATTGTATGCCGTAAGACTTGCAACAGGCTTTCCTTCTATTTCAGCGATTAAGGTATTTTTCCAACTATATAGGACGTCTTCGCGCTGACAAATACTAGTTATTCTTTTTATCATTGCCTTTGTCCTTTTGGGGAGTGGAGTAGCATAGACTTCATCCTGGCCTAAAGCAGCCATGACACTTTTTGCTACAAATTCAGAATCGTCGAAAGTAGCAGGTCTTATGTTAAGCGTTTCTATATCCATTGGATTAATTTTTCTGCAAAATTAGGTCTTTTATTCTGAATCTCAAATTTTAGGTATCTTTTTCTTAATTAAACTCACTAAGTTTGTTCGCTTGATAAAAAAGAAGTAATATTGCATAAAAATTGATCTATTTATGGAAGCAAAAGAAAGAATAGAATGGTTGAGGAAGGAACTTCATCGTCATAACCATAATTATTATATTTTAAACAACCCTGAAATTTCCGATTTGGAATTTGATAAAATGATGCGTGAACTCCAAGATCTGGAGCAAACTCATCCTGAATTTTACGATCCGAATTCACCAACAATGCGAGTAGGAAGTGATTTGAATAAAGAATTTAATCAAGTTGCTCATAAATATCCAATGCTTTCATTGGCTAATACATATTCAGAAGCAGAAGTTGCAGATTTTTATGAAAGAGTTAAGAAGGGTTTGGAAGGAGAGGATTTTGAGATTTGTTGTGAATTAAAATACGATGGCACATCGATTTCTTTGATTTATGAAGATGGGAGGTTAGTTCAGGCTATAACCAGAGGAGATGGAGTTCAAGGAGATGATGTTACAGCAAATGTGAAAACAATCCGTTCTATACCTTTGCAGCTAGCTTCTGGTGATTATCCTAGATCTTTTGAGATTCGTGGAGAAATTCTTATGCCTTGGAAGGTCTTCGAAGAGCTCAATTTGGAGCGTGAGGCAAATGAAGAACCTTTGTTTGCAAATCCTAGGAATGCAGCTTCTGGGACATTAAAACTGCAAAACTCTAAAGAGGTTGCTCGAAGGAGGTTGGATTCATATTTATATTATCTTTTGGGCGAAAGCCTACCAACAGATGGCCATTTTGAAAACTTACAGAAAGCTCGCTCTTGGGGATTCAAAATAAGTGATGGAATGAAAAAATGCAAGACTTTACAAGAAGTCTTAGATTATATTGATTATTGGGATGTAGAGAGAAAGAATCTGCCAGTTGCAACGGATGGAATTGTGCTGAAAGTTAATTCATTAACCCAACAACGTCATTTGGGTTATACTGCAAAATCCCCACGTTGGGCGATTGCATATAAATTCCAGGCTGAACGGGCTCTCACTAAATTAGAGAAGGTAACTTATCAAGTGGGAAGGACAGGGGTAATAACTCCCGTTGCAAATCTAACTCCTGTACAGTTAGCTGGCACGATAGTAAAACGTGCTTCAATACATAATGCTGATGTCATCGAGGGACTAGACCTTCATATTGGTGATATGGTTTATGTAGAAAAAGGTGGTGAGATTATACCAAAGATTACAGGAGTAGAAAGTAGTTTCCGTAATAATTTAACAGGGGAAAAAGTCAGGTTTATAACAGTCTGTCCAGAGTGTGGAACCCCATTGGTTCGATATGAGGGTGAGGCTGCTCATTATTGTCCAAATGATGTGACTTGCCCTCCTCAAATTAAAGGAAAGATAGAGCACTTTATTAGTAGAAAGGCAATGAATATAGATGGTTTAGGACCAGAAACAGTTGCTCTTTTCTATAATGCAGGTTATTTTCAAGATGTGACAAGTATTTATAATATCTTTTATAGGAAAGGAGAAATACAGACTCTTGATGAATTTTATGATAAAAATCCATGGGAATTTATGAATATTCCAGGATTCAAAAGTAAGTCTGTGATTAAAATTATGAAGAGTGTTAAGAATTCTTTGTTAGTGCCTTATCCTCGTGTTCTATTTGCTTTAGGTATTCGTTTCGTGGGAGAGACGACAGCTAAATTATTAGCAAAGTCTTTTCCTTCTATTGAGCTATTGGCTTCTGCTAAATTTCAAGATTTGTTGGACGTAGAAGGAGTTGGCGATGTTATTGCTGAGAGCATTATACGCTACTTTGCAGATGAACGTAATATACATTTAATATCAGAGCTTAAGGCTAATGGATTGCAATTTGCTTTATCAGAGGAAACACTAACTGAGAGAACAGATAAGTTATCCGGAAAGAGTATAGTAATCAGTGGAGTCTTTTCAAAACACTCACGAGATGAATATAAAAACATGATAGAAATACATGGAGGTAAAAATATTGGAAGTATTTCTTCAAAAACAAGTTTTATTTTGGCTGGAGAAAATATGGGACCGGCAAAATTAGACAAAGCACAGAAATTAGGCATTCCAATTGTCAATGAAGATGATTTTTTGTCAATGATAGAATAAAATGCAAAGTTTTTTGGTGAAAGTGTAGAAATTGTAGTACTTTTGCACCTGATTTTCAATAGATATTTATTTATGATTCAAAACGTATTTAGAGGAATGGGAGTAGCCTTGATCACACCATTTAAAAAGAATGGTGATGTGGATTATGATGCACTCATACGTTTGGTAGAATCTCTGGTAAGTAATGGTGCAGATTTCTTATGTGTATTAGGAACTACAGCAGAGACTCCAACCCTCACAGTAGAGGAAAAGGAACAGATTAAACGAGTAGTTGTTAAACAGGTGAATGGAAGAATTCCATTGTTGCTTGGCTGTGGAGGTAATAATACACAGGCTGTAATAGACAGTTTAAAGAATGATAACCTAAGTGGATATTCCGGTATCCTTTCGGTGTGCCCAATGTACAATAAGCCATCCCAGGACGGTTTGTATCAGCATTTTAAAGCTATAGCAGAAGCATCACCTCTTCCAGTTGTGCTTTATAACGTGCCGGGTAGAACAGGTGTGAATATGACAGCAGAAACAACATTGCGTTTGGCTCGTACTTGTCATAATATCGTAGCTATAAAAGAAGCGTCAGGGAACATTACACAGATGGATGATATCATTAAAAACAAACCAGATAATTTTGATGTCATTTCAGGTGATGATGGTATTACTTTTCCATTAATTACGTTAGGAGCTGTAGGAGTAATATCAGTTATTGGAAATGCTTTGCCTAAAGAATTCAGTCGAATGGTTCGGCTGGCATTAAATGGTGATTATAAAAATGCTTTAACGATTCATCATCGTTTTACTGAACTTTTTAGTTTGTTGTTTGTGGATGGGAATCCTGCAGGTGTAAAGGCTATGTTAAATTTAATGGGAGCCTGTGAGAATGTTCTAAGGTTACCTTTAGTTCCTACAAGAATAACAACAATGGAAAAAATAAGTAAAATTGTAAAGGCTTTGAATGTTAAATTTTAAATACTATGAAGAAGGTTATTTCTACATCCAATGCACCTGCTGCAATTGGTCCTTATAGTCAGGCTATAGAAGCTAATGGAATGGTGTTTGTATCTGGCCAAATTCCTGTGGATCCAGCTACTGGTGCATTTATTTCTGATGATATTAAAGATCAGGCAAAGCAGAGTTTGACTAATATCAAAAATATTCTTGCAGAAGTTGGTCTTTCTATGGATAACGTGGTAAAAACTTCAGTTTTTTTGGCAGATATTAAATATTTTGCTCCAATGAATGAGGTTTATGCTAGTTTTTTTAAAGCTCCATATCCTAGTCGTTCAGCTATGGCAGTAAAAGATTTGCCGAAGGGCGCACTGGTGGAAATAGAGTGTATAGCAGTAAGATAGAATTAAAGCTAATAAAAGTTGGAGTACTAGAAGTTAATAATTCGAGTACTCCTTTTTTTTCTTGAAGTTTAATCCTACATAAAAATTTAAGGAACCAAAGCTGTTGTTTATGGAAAATTGTTCTTTCTTATAATTGAATGAATGATAGATGAAACTTAAACCTGCAAAATATTTTGTGTTATTGTAAACAAGTGCTATACGAGTTATCAAATCAAAGTTAAGGTTCTTAAATCTTAAATCTTTAAACAGGTTAAAATTACCATCACTCTCTAAATGAGAACGAGTATATGCTATAGCTGGTGTTAAAGAGACATCCAAAAGCCAATTATATTTGAAGACCCAATTATAGGCATACCCAAAACTGATATTGTAATCCGAGTAATAGACTCGGTCGAATTTCATGGCTTCGCTCATTTTTTCTTGAATTGCTACAGGCAAGAGGGTATAATCAAAGGAAACTTTATGTTGTGAGTAAGAAAACCCAAGTTTGAATGAACCGCAACTTCTACGTTGTACTGTGCTCTGAGAATAGGCTGCTGGAAATGAAAAGAATCGATGGTTGAATATATAATAAACATTGATGCCTTTCATCTTAATATTTAACCCACTGAAATCATCATCTATTGTGTTTCCATCGCTGGCATATTTTTCTGGTTCTTGAATCTTGAAGTTGTTTCCAGTTTTTCTGTAATAAAGGTCTATCCCAATTTTACTTGTGTATATACTAAGATCTACTTCAGTGTTTTTCTTTTCATTGTTACGTTTCTTCCCAAGTATATCATTAACATTGAAGGTGTATCCTAAAAATAACCATCTCCATCCGAAGTATGCACCTAAACGTAGGGTAGGTGCTGGTGAGAAATCTATTCTATTGATTGTGGCATTACTTGTACTAGCAACTGAAAAACTTTCAAATGTATTTGTATTTTGAATCATGAAAGTGAAATTGTAATAATTGGGGGAGATCCAAGTTGTATCAATATCATTTAAATCCTCAATTTTACCTTTCAGATAAGCTTTGATAAGTTCTTTTTTCCTGAATTTGGATAGCGATGTTTCATTCACAGCCTTTATAAAGCTTGAGTCTCTGGGGATAGAGTCTAATGGCTCTTGAGCAAAGCAATTATTAAGGTAGAAACAACAGCAAATAAACAGGAAAAAAAATTGTTTCATATTATATTTTACCTAGGATTTTATCCATTACCCAATTTACAGGAGTTGCACTTATTCCATCACAGGTGCAAGTACCCTTTTTTTGTAGATGATTGACTACAGCTTTGATAATTGGCATTTGAACATATTCTGGATTATCTATTTTAAGGGTTTCTACTCCTCGCTCGGTATAGATGGTAATAGGCTCATAAGTATATACGCTAAAATTCAATCTTCCTTTTTCTCCATTAATTTCTATTCTATCTTCTTTTGCTGATTCATGGCCTACGAAACACCAAGAACCTGAACCTATTATACCATTTTCAAAACGGAAACAGGCACTGACTGTATCTTCAGCTTTGTAAAGGCCAGCTCGATTTGCACAGCATCCCCATGCATCTAATATAACACCGAAATAATCTTGAATAATGTCTAGTTGATGGGGGGCAAGATCGTAGAAATATCCTCCACCTGCAATGTCTGGGTGAAGACGCCAAGGAAGGTTATCACGATTGTAATCTAAATCTCTTGGTGGAACAGAAAAACGGATTTGCACATCATTTATCTTCCCAATAATATTTCTGGACAATAGTTCTTTAATCTTTTGGAAATAAGGTAAATATCTTCGATAATATGCTACAAAGCAAGGTACTCCTGTTTGCTGTGAAACTCTATTTATTCTTGCACAATCAGAATAAGAGGCTGCCATTGGTTTTTCTATGTATACAGGTTTCCCTGCTTTCATTGCCATAATTGAGAATGTTGCATGTGAGGATGGTGGGGTGGCAATGTATATAGCATTGATATCGGGGTCATCTATAAGTTCTTGTGCATCAGTATACCAGAGTGGTATATTATGTCTTTCTGCATATGAACGAGCTTTTTCTGCATCTCGGCTCATCACTGCATGTATAGTTGACCCTGGTAACATGCCAAATGCTGGTCCACTCTTTTTTTCAGTTACCTCACCGCATCCGATGAATCCCCAACGGAGCTCTATTTCCTCTGCGTATTTCATCTCTTTAACAAATACTTATATTTAGTAATGCAAATATAGAAAAAATTGTTGTATTTTTGTTGCTTGAAAAAATAAAAAGAAGATAAAGATGGAGAATACAGTAGAGACTAAAACTTTTCGTGACTATAGAACCACATTACGAGCATTGTCTGATGGGGCTTCCCTCTTCACGAAAAAAGCCACTATGCTATTGAAGGCTACGTGGCCTTTGATTCTCTTTGTTAGCATTTTAGGAGCTTGGTTAAGTCGCAGTACTGTAGGTGTTTTAGGCGATTTTATTATGGGAACAACAATGGAAATGAGTGATTTTGGACTTAAAATTGGAGTTCCTGCATTGCTTTATGCTTTTGGAATGATTTTATTTTATTCTCTAGTTTTTACTCTTTTTGCTCTCTATATTGAAAAGGGATTTTTGCCTACAATTAAAAGAAAGACTTATCTGTTGTGCCCTAAAATTACTAAATTGGGAAGATTTTGTGTGTGCTTATTGTGGGTTTTATTTGTGTTTGTAGTTTATGTAGGATTAGCAGCTATTCTTTTTACTGTTTCTAGATGGACTTTAATTTTAACTATTCCTATTTTAATAATCCTTGATTTTTGGCTGATGAATCAATGCATTGATTATGTTTTGATATCTGATTCATTAATGAGCTCTATAAAGCGTTCATTTAGAATTACACTTAGAGGACTCGGTTCTTTTATAACTGTTGCTATTGTTTTATGGCTCATCTTGAGTGTAATTGGTTTTTTGTGCTTTTTACCTTCAATTACAGCTGAAACCATTTTTGTAAAGGCACAAATCAGTATTGCAGAAGGTGATAGTGGAATACTGCCTGGCTATTTTTCTCCTATATATTTCGGCACTTTAGTTTTCTCTAACTTCTTGTATTTGTTGCTTTTAGCAATTAGTTTAAGTTGCTGGTGTATGGTTTATGGTGCTGTTGATACTCGTTTGAGAATAAAAGATTCAGAGAAGTTTGCGCATCAATCATAAAAACTCCAGGAAATTCCTAATTTTATAATCATAGGGTTTATAGGGTAGTGAGGAGCAAGGAAATATCTTCTGCTTCCTGTACCTTTGTTTACATGGTAAAACACCATGGCATAAATGCGAGTCCGTTTCCATTCTGCATTGATATATGTATTGATTATAGGGTAATCTCCTATTTCAATTCTAGAGTCCTTATTTTGTAAATAATACTGACCTAGGGCAGGTAAATAATCGGGTGCATAGTAGCTAGTGAAGTAACGGGCATCAGCTCCAATTTGCATTCGCATTACATTCTTGACTATATGGAAATTGAGATATAGGTTACTGTAGGCATTAAATTTAGGAAGAGGTAAAACATCCTCATTGCTAGTTGTTTGGAATGTCAATTCATTATCCCAGTTTAGAATACCCCAGTGAAGTTTTTGTGACAGTTGCGCAGTAAATATTTGGATGCTTCCATTATTTTGTGCGATGTTTGCACGTTGACTCCAACCAGATAAAGTACCTTCAGAATCATAATTAGCTACACTTTGATTATCCAAATATGTGTAATTATCTATATGCTCTGCTCCAACCCTTATAGTTGTCCCTGTTCTCTTGAGAGACAGTGTACCTTCTATTCTAGTGCGTGTTTCTTTGTTTAAATCATTGTCCCACCAGAAATAGTGAGAATGGTAATGTCTGAATAAAAACGATGGGGTTTGCTTTTTGAAAAATCCTCTTGCTGCTAAGTTTATGGTATCATTGAACAACTTGAATTTCAAATTGATATCAGCATTAACACTGAAGTCTCCAGAATCTTCACCGGTTAATGTGGTTTCTCCAGAAATCAGGTAATTCAAATGTTTCCCTTGGGCTCTACGGAGTTCTCCTCCTACACTGATGAGGTTTTCTTTATATTTTTTTCTATAGACAGCCCCTTCTCCATCAAGTTCAGGTAGATCATAGCTCCTCAGGTTGTGTTTTACATAGCCTGTTAATCCTGCTTGAGCCCATTTGTTGAACCCCTCTTTTAATTGAATTCCAAAGGTGTTCTTTATGCCATAGTATCTTGTATCATCAAAGTCTGTATCATCTGCATAGAATTGGTCAGCAAAATAACCGTCAATGTTATCTCTTGAAATGAATTGATGGTGATTTTGATCAAATTGCAATGTATGAATAAAACTTGTTACAGGTATAAATTCTCTATGAGGGATAGAATCATTTTGAATGCTATCTTGAATAGTTCGGTAGAATCCTACATTATATCGGTGAGTTAGATAGAAATTTCTGGTATCATTTCTGTTCCAGGTCTCACTTAAAATGGTAGGGATTGTATTGCTGGAAACACTTTGACTTAGGTTTTCTGGATGCAAGATAAAATCATCATTTTCAATACCACCATTTTCAGCTTGTTTCATATGATTGGCAGTAAAAAGCATATGCATTTGATACTTGTTCCCAGAATAAGAGCTAAACAAGGTCCCATTGAAAAAGGAATTAGCTTGATATTGATAATAACCTCTACCATAGAGATAATCAAATATAAATCCCATATTTAGCCTTTTGTTACCATTTACGGTAAATAATGCTTTGAATCTGTCATCTCCTACAGTTTGGTCTCCACTTGAATAATAGGTAAGATTAGTAAATGGAGATTTTGTGTTATAAAACAAGGTGTTTTCAGGTTTTCTTATATAAAAATCAAGGGGATCCAGAAATAAATCCTCAGATGAGGCTTTACGATTCATGAAAATACGAGATAATCTGGGAGAACCCATGTTACCTAACATATTATACTCCCCATTCATGCCATAGGTTTCATTGCTGTTTTGAAAATTCAAAAACAGGGTATCTACATCTGCTGCTAATACTTCTCCAAGTTTAGGATCTATTTTCCAGGCACGTATTTCATGGGGAACTGTATTTGCATCTATTCTATTTTTCCTTAATAAAGAATCAGAATTGATTTCTGAATTGTTCATCGCATTCCTCATATTGTTGTTTCTGGCATTGATGTTTTGAGCCAGTGAAGGAACGCTAATACAGAATAATATAATTAATGTGTAGATAATCTTTTTCATGTTGCAAAGATAGAACAAAATCATTTATTTTTAGGAAATGATAGTTCGTATTTTGTTTTTTCTTATTAAATTTGTGAGCAATTAAATCTAATTAACTTGTACCACATGAATTGGAAAGTACAATCCTTATTCTTCACTCTATTTTTTATTGTTTATTCTCTTTCCTCAACTGCACAAGTGGAAACTACGCATGCAATAATCGTTGATGATGTCTTTATTAATGGGGATGATAGAATCCCAGAATGCCATGCTTCCACTATTGTAGAACTGGATAATGGTGATTTGCTTGTGGCCTTTTTTGGCGGTTTAAAAGAAGGGTTTCCTGATTGTAATATTTGGTTGACTAGAAAGACGAAGGGATCTACAGAATGGTCTGTCCCTAAAGTCGTGGCAGATGGTATTTATACTGAATATACAAAATCTGCATTCTCTCAAAAAGATTTAGAAGATTTTGCAAAGAGGGAATTGCATGAAGAGTGGTGGATGAAACCCGCAGAAAATTCAGGAGATCCTTTGATAAGTACTAAGATTCGTAAACCTTGTTATAATCCGGTTTTGACGCAAATACCAGGAGGGGATTTAGTTCTTTATTATAAGATAGGTTCTTTTGTGCAAGATTGGACGGGTTGGCAAATTCGTTCAAAAGATGGTGGAAAAACATGGAGCCATCCCATCCCTTTACCTGAAAATTTTTTAGGGCCAATTAAAAATAAGCCTGTATATGTAAAGAATAGATATATCAATCCTTCTAGTACAGAAAAGGGTGGTTGGAAATTCCATTTTGAGATTTCAGATGATAAGGGAGAATCTTGGAAATATGTGGGTCCCATTGAGGCTGAAATGAGTGTGCAAACGGAAAATATGTTGGATAGTATTCCTGCTGCTATGCCCATTCAGTGCATACAACCTAGCATCCTGTTTTTGCCAGATGGGCAGTTGGAGGCTATCGGACGAACCAGAAACGGACAGCTAGCTGTAACATATAGTAATGATAATGGAGATACATGGAGTAAGGTTCAATTGTCTGAATTGCCTAACAATAATTCTGGAACTGATGCTTTAACTTTAGCTGATGGGAGACATGTAATAGCTTATAACGACAGCAAACCTCAACCGGGTCAGAGTGGAGGTCCAAGAACTCCACTTTGTCTAGCTATATCCGTAGATGGAAAGCATTGGAATAAATTATTGACATTGGAAGATAGCAAAATCGGAGAATATTCTTATCCAAGTATAATTCAAGGCCGTAATGGCAATTTGTACGTGGTATATACTTGGAGACGTCAACGAATTGTCTTTAAAGAAATTGCGTTGAGAGAAATTCTGTTTGAAACGACGTCTTCAGATACAATTCCTTATCGGATACCTGCTATCGCTTCTACTTCAGATGGTGATGTCTTAGCCTTAACAGATTATAGATATTGTAAATTAGACATAGGTTTTGGAAGGATTGATATTCATGGTCGTTTGTCTTCCGACTATGGTAAAACCTGGGGAAAGGAGTTTCTAGTTGCTAGGGGTTCAGGAATTCATGGAGCCGTAGATTGTGGGTTTGGTGATGCAGCATTAGTCGCTGATAGAGAAAGTAACGAAGTCCTATTGGTTACTGTTTGTGGTGAAACAGTCTACACAGCTCCAACTACAACTCGTCAGAATCCGAATAGGGTAGCCTTGATGAGGAGCCATGATAATGGTAAAACTTGGACAAAGTTTAAGGAAATAACAGAATCTATTTATTCCTTGTTCGATAAAAGTTCTTTAGGACCTGTTCAAAGTTTGTTTTTTAGTTCTGGACGTATCTTTCAAAGCCGTACAGTAAAAGTTGGCTCTCATTATCGTCTATATGTTTCACTTTCTGCAAGACCGAATGGAAATAGGGTGATATATTCCGATGATTTTGGAAATACATGGAAAGCATTGGGAGATATAAATATCTTACCTGCTCCTAACGGTGATGAATCAAAGTGTGAAGAACTACCAGATGGACGTTTGATTTTGAGTAGTCGTGTTCGTGGAGGTAGATATTTTAATGTCTATACCTTTTCTGATGTGAAGTCTGGTAAAGGACATTGGGACAAAGTCACATTTTCAGGAGCAGAAAATGATGGAACTATAGCAGAAAATAATGCTACAAATGGTGAAATTCTTGTTCTTCCAGCAAAGAGGGTTAAAGATGGTAAAGCTACACATCTGATATTGCAGTCTGTTCCTTTAGGTCCTGAACGCAAGAATGTAGGGATTTATTATAAGGAATTAGACGACAAGGTAAGCATTTCATCCCTTAATTTGGCTTCAAATTGGAGAGGACCATATAAAATAACGGACATGGATTCGGCTTATTCCACAATGATACAACAAGCCGATGGCTCTATCGGTTTTTTATATGAGGAAACCACTTATGGTGCTGACTATTGTCTTGTTTACAAGAACTTAAAACTAAAAGATATTACTGAAGGGGCTTATTACTAATTAATTCCTCTTAATGAGTAGGGAAAGAAGAAAACCTACTAAAAAGATAATGATAGTTCCAAATACAATAGCAAGATATTCATGGATATGAGGTCCTGGAAGCGGAAGATGTTCAGCCAGTGAAATCCATCCAATAACCATTACACCGCATATAACGCCAATTACAGCGTGTATTCGGTGTACTTTTTTTGCAAGATATCCTAATAGGAATAGACCTAACATACCTCCACTAAAGATAGATGACAGTTTCCACCAGGCATCAATGATATTGTCAACACTTAACATCCCTATAGCTACAATAATACCAAGAACGCCTATTAATCCACTAGAGAATTTAAGAACAAATAAATCTTCTTTGTCTGAACTGTTTTTCTTAATTCGTTTAAAGTAATCTGTTAGAATTATAGTAGATGAACTTGTAATGCTAGTGGCTACTGTACTCATTCCTGCTGCAAAAATGGATGCTATAAGCAGTCCTGTTAGCCCTACAGGAAGTTGATGAACTATAAAATAAGGGAAAATGTAATCAGTTTTTAAGTTTTCCGTTGGCATTAGTTCTGGATAGACCTGATAATAGGAGAATAGGGCTGTACCTATTAAAAAGAAAAGAGCAGAAACTGGTATATATAAATAACCACCAAACAATGCAGAAAATTTAGCCTCTTTCAAACTTTTTGCAGTATGGTATCGTTGTACGTAATTCTGGTCTATACCATAATTTTGTAGGTTGGTGAAAATACCATATATTAAACACACCCAAAAAGTTGACGTTGATAAATCAGCAGAGAATGAGCCCAATGAAAATTTACCTTGTTCCCAGGCTATAGTAAAGGTTTGAGAGGGCCCCTCTGGCATAGAAAATAGTAATATTCCTAAACATACTATAGCTCCTGCAATTAATATGAATCCCTGTACTGCTTCTGTCCAGATTACAGCTTTGATACCTCCCAGTATTGAATAGAGTATAATGAGAACACTGGTTGTTATGATAACTACATGGATTTCCCATCCCATCAAGATATTCATAGGGAGAGCTAGTAAATAAAGAATAGACCCCGTTCTTGCTATTTGTGTTAGCAGATAACAAGCTGAAGCATAAAGCCTTGCCCATAATCCAAATCTTTTCTCTAAAAAACTATATGCAGAGACGCATGTCTGTTTTCTGTAGAAAGGAACAAAATATTTAGCTGCGAAATAAGAGGCTATGGGGATAGACAGACTGAACACATAGGCATTCCAATCTGAAGAGAATGCTTTGCTTGGATATCCTAAATAACTGATACTGCTGACGTATGTAGAGAAAATGGACATGCCTACAACCCATCCTGGTAAGCTTCTTCCAGCAGAAGTGAATTCATCAGAAGAGGTTTTTCCCTTAAAAAAAGAACAACCGAAGACTACTATTCCTCCAGTAAAAACAATGAATATAATCAGGTCTATGATATGCATTGGGAATGTAATTTTTATGATAATAGCAGACAAATATAAGGAAAAATATATAATGGGAAGTGGTACTTTCGGAAAAACTGCGTAATTTTGCATGTTAATAATAATAGAGCAGAAAATATCATAATGGATATAGTAGAACTGCAAGACCTTTTATACCGTCATCCACAGGTAAAAGAGTTAGCTGTTGCTCTGGGAAAATCTTCAGTGAAGAAGATTTTTCTGGAGGGTTTGTGTGCGTCCGCTACTCCCTTGGTTTTTAGTGCAATAAGAAAAAAAGTCAATATTCCTGTATTGTTTATATTGAACGATGAGGAGGATGCTGGATATTTTTATCATGATATGGTCCAGATTCTGGGAGATGAACAGGTGCTTTTTTTCCCTTCATCTTTTAGGAGAGCCGTTAAATATGGACAGCGTGATGCAGCCAATGAGATATTGAGAACGGAGGTTCTAAATAAGTTGTCTAAACAAGGGAATACCCCTTATGTCATCACTTATCCGGAGGCTGTAGCAGAACAAGTCATCAGTAGAAAGTCTCTTGATGATCATACTTTAGATATTGTTAAGGGTGGACATTATGATTTACCACAATTGGGAAAATCTTTAGTCGGTTTAGGATTTCATAGGGTAGATTATGTTTATGAACCTGGTCAGTTCGCTATCCGTGGAAGTATTCTCGACGTTTTTTCTTTTTCATGTGAATTGCCTTATCGAATTGACTTCTTTGGAGATGAGGTGGATAGTATCCGCACATTCGATGTGCAGAATCAGTTGTCTATAGAAAAGAAGAATGATATTTCCATTTTACCAGAATTAAATGATGACGGTCAAAAGGTAAGCCTCTTTTCATTCTTTCCGAAAGATACAGTTTTGGCTTTAGGAGATTTTGTTTTTGTTCATGATAGCATTGATGCTGTCTATGAAGCAGGATTTTCATCTCAGGCACAATTAGCTGATGAGGATGCTGCAAATACTTTAATCAAAGAAAAACTGTTGATTAATGGATTGACCTTCACAAATGATGCTGCAGGTCTGCGTAGGGTAGAGTTTGGAAATCGTCCCTCTAGTCTTCCAGAGGTATCTCTCAAATTCGAAGAAGTGGCTCAGCCTATATTCCATAAGAATTTTGATTTGCTTTTCGACTCTTTCAATAACTATTTGAATGAGGGGTATAAAATCTACATTTTAGCAGATAGCAGTAAGCAACATGAGCGTTTGAAAGCCATCTTTGAGGAGAAAAATGCAGAAAATGGACGTCTGATTTTTGATGGTGTAGAGCAAGGTGTGCATTTTACTCCGATAAATAAAACGATTCATGCTGGTTTTGTGGACAAGACATTGAAAGTGTGTCTTTTTACTGACCATCAAATCTTTGATAGATTTCATAAGTATAATTTGAAGAGTGACAGGGCACGTAGTGGAAAAGTAGCCTTGACCTTGAAGGAACTGAACCAATTTGAAATAGGTGACTATGTGGTTCATGTGGATCATGGAGTAGGTAAGTTTGCAGGGCTTGTCCGTATCCCAACGGGTGATACTACGCAAGAAGCCATCAAAATTCTATACCAGAATGATGATACGGTTTTTGTTTCCATACATTCTCTACACAAGGTTTCTAAATACAAAGGGAAAGAAGGAGAACCTCCTCATATTAGCAAGTTGGGTACGGGTGCATGGGAAAGGCTGAAGGACCGTACTAAAACTAAAATTAAGGATATAGCCCGTGATCTGATAAAACTATATGCTCAACGAAGAAAGGAGAAAGGCTTTAGTTTCTCTCCTGATAATTTCATGCAGCATGAGCTGGAAGCTGGATTTTTGTATGAGGATACTCCAGACCAGTTGAAGGCTACTCAGGATGTAAAACGGGATATGGAACGTGCACAACCTATGGACCGACTAATCTGTGGGGATGTGGGTTTTGGAAAGACCGAAGTGGCTATCCGTGCTGCTTTTAAGGCTGCTTGTGATAATAAGCAGGTAGCTGTGCTGGTTCCTACTACGGTTTTGGCTTATCAGCACTATCAGACTTTTTCTAGTCGTCTGAAAGATTTCCCTGTGAGGGTGGACTATCTAAGTAGGGCACGTGCAGGAAAAACTGCCACAAATATCCTAAAAGATCTCAGTGAGGGTAAGATTGACATTATAATTGGAACTCATAAACTCTTGGGAAAAACTATCAAGTTCAAGGATTTAGGTCTTTTGATTATTGATGAGGAGCAGAAATTTGGAGTTGCTACAAAAGAGAAACTTCGTCAGTTGAAAGTAAATGTGGATACACTGACCATGTCTGCTACTCCTATTCCTAGGACATTGCAGTTCTCTCTTATGGGTGCCAGAGACTTGTCTGTCATTCAAACCCCACCACCAAATCGCTATCCCATTCAAACAGAAGTACATACATTTAGCCCTGAAATTATAGCCGATGCCATTAACTTTGAGATGAGTAGGAATGGACAGGTGTTTTTAGTTAATAATAGAATCAGTAATCTTTATGAGTTGGAGGATTTGGTTCATCGGAATGTTCCAGATGCTAGGGTAGTTGTAGGGCATGGTCAGATGAATCCTGAAGATTTGGAAAAGATTATTCTAGGTTTTGTAAATTATGAATACGATGTCCTCATTTCCACTACCATTATTGAAAGTGGTATAGATATTCCTAATGCAAATACTATTATCATCAATCAGGCACAGAACTTTGGTTTAAGTGATTTGCATCAAATGCGTGGTAGGGTAGGACGTAGTAATCGTAAGGCTTTCTGTTATTTGGTAGCACCTCCATTGGCTTCTCTGACTCAGGAGGCTAGACGTAGGCTACAGGCTATAGAGAATTTCTCGGATTTGGGAAGTGGAATACACATTGCCATGCAAGACCTTGATATTCGAGGAGCTGGAAATATGCTGGGTGCTGAGCAAAGTGGATTTATAGCAGATTTGGGTTATGAAACGTATCAGAAAATTTTGAATGAGGCTGTCAAAGAGCTGAAGAATGATGAATTTGCTGATATGTATACGGAAGAGATGAAGAAAGGGGAAGATTTTGCAGGAGATGAATTTGTGGATGATGTCACGTTAGAAAGTGATTTGGAGATGCTCTTCCCTGATGAATATGTACCTAGCAGTAGTGAACGTATGTTGTTGTATCGGGAACTCGATGGGTTAGAAACTGATGAGCAACTTCTGGCTTATAGAAAGCGTTTGGAGGATCGTTTCGGTCCAGTGCCTAAAGTGGGTGTGGAATTGTTGAATGTAGTTCCTTTAAAACGGTTGGCTAAGCATTTGGGTATAGAGAAAGTTTTCTTGAAGGGTGGAAAAATGAATCTTTATTTTGTGAGCAACCCTCAGAGTGCTTATTATCAAGGTAAAACTTTTGGTCAATGCATTAAGTATGCCATGGATAATATACGTAGATGTGAGTTGGGAGAAGTGAGTGGAGGAAAACGTAGATTGCTGGTTCGGAATGTAAATTCTGTGGAAGAGGCCTTAGGAATCTTAAAAGAGATAGACGGAAAAAGTATAAATAATTGATGTAGACGAGATTATGATTTTAAATTATATATGGATTGCATTATTTGCTATCGGGTTTATATTAGGAGCTGTAAAGTTGTGTCTAGGTGATGCAGCTGTGTTTCCAGCTATGATGGATTCCACTTTTGAGACAGCTACCCAAGGTTATGAAATGGCTTTGGGGCTTACAGGTGTACTCACTTTATGGATGGGAATCATGAAGGTAGGAGAGGCTGGTGGAGCTGTAGGATTTCTTTCTAGGTTGCTGAGCCCTGTCCTAACGAAATTGTTCCCGGAAATTCCGAAAGGTCATCCGGTTTTCGGTTCTATGTTCATGAACATATCTGCCAATATGTTGGGTCTTGACAATGCTGCCACTCCCACCGGATTGAAAGCTATGGTGGGTTTGCAGGAACTGAATAAGAATAAAGAAGCAGCTAGTAACTCCATGATCATGTTCCTTACTTTGAATACTTCCGGATTAACCATCATTCCTGTAAGTATTATGGCTTATCGTGCACAAGCAGGAGCTGCAGATCCAACCGACATTTTTATTCCTGTCTTACTGACTACTTTTATTGCTACTTTGTGTGGTATTTTAGTGGTTAGTCTTTTTCAGCGGATTAATTTATTTAAGAAATCCTTGCTGATAGCCTTGTTTGTTATCTGTTCTTTGGTGGCATGGCTTTTCTATACCATTCATTCACTTACTCCTGAAGAAATGCAAGTCTTTTGCAAGCTATTGACCAGTATATTGCTGATGTCCATCATCCTTATATTTATATTGGCAGGTGCAGTAAAAAAGATAAATGTTTACGATGCGTTTATAGAAGGAGCTAAAGACGGATTTAATACTGCGATAAGAATTATCCCATATCTTGTAGCTATCTTGGTGGCAGTAGGTGTTTTTAAAGCATCTGGTGCTATGCAGTCGTTGACAGAGGGGCTGACCTGGCTGGTGGAGACTTGTGGAATTAGTAGTGATTTCGTGGGTGGTATTCCTACGGCTTTAATGAAACCGTTGAGTGGTGGTGGTTCACGTGGTATGATGATTGAAGCCATGAATACATATGGGGCAGACAGCTTTGTGGGCAGATTAGTGTGCATGTTGCAAGGTAGCACGGATACTACCTTTTATATATTAGCACTCTATTTTGGCAGTGTGGGAATACGTAAGACTCGCCATGCAGTGACTTGTGGTTTGCTGGCCGATCTTTCCGGTACTATAGCAGGAATTATTCTTTGCTATTTCTTTTTCGGTTAGTTGTCGGCAATTATGTCACCTGTCTGATTCTCAGAGTCTATCAGGTTCCCTGATAATTCGTAGATTCTTACCTCAGCATTGGTGAACACAGGAACTTCCTGAATGGTTTTCCCTTTAATGGTGGCTTCTATAACCCTGTCCATTAATCCGTGTCCCACTGCTAGGATGGTTTGGTTGGGGTAGTGGTCGGTGATATATTTTAAAAAGGTGTGAGCCCTTTTAAACATATGTTCCACACTCTCTACATCTGCAGGAAAATCTTTCCCTCTGATTTCGGGAATATAGGCTCCTGTCCAGCTTCCCCAGTCTCTTTCACGGAGTAGGGGATTTTGTACAGGTTCCTGATGATGAGGGTTTGCTAATATGGAGGCAGTGTCCATGGCTCTGACTAGATCGCTGCATAAGATGGCATCGAAATGAATATCTTTCAGCTTCTCTTTAAGAGCATTAGCTTGCTCTATCCCTCTTGGGGTGAGCTTAGTCTGAAGGAGCCCTTGTAAAATGCGTTTGGCATTTTCTTCCGTCTCTCCATGCCTGGTTAAGTAAAGTGTGGTCATGGTTATTTTTAACGGCAAAGTTAGAATCTTTTTTCATTCAGTAAGAAGATAATCGTGAAAAAATTTGCTCTTTTTTCTAATCTTGACTAACTTTGTGTCATAATTAAAATGAAAATTATGAAAAGTAGTATATTACGTGCTATTGCTTCTATTATTGTAGGAGGACTTCTATTAGCATACCCTGAAAAGGTTACTGTTTGGTTGGTTATTGTGGTGGGCTGCCTGTTCCTCATTCCAGGTGTTTATTCCATTGTCACTTACTGGACTATGCGTAAACAGGACGACTTGCATATCGGTCTTCCTATAGCTGGGGTAGGAAGTACCTTGCTAGGTATTTGGATGATTTTAGACTCCACTTTTTTCCTGAAGGCTTTTATGATGGCTATTGCCATTCTTCTGATTGTGGTAGCCGTGAATCGAATTGTAAATAACATCCGGGCTAGAAAATATGCTCATGTGCCCCTTATTTTCTATGTTTTTCCGGTTTTGCTAATCATAGTTTCTGGTTATGTTTTAACTAGGCCTTTAGAAGTGGCTAGTATACCTTTTTATATATTAGGTGTAACCATGATAGTTTATGGCCTGATAGAATTGTGGAATTCACTTTGGCTGCATGGTAAAATTAAAAAATACCAGGAGGAAAATGAAGGTACTCAACTGGAGAACCTTGACATTGTGGATGCAGAGATTGTAGAAGAAACTACCGATGAGGTAACTGTCAATGAGTAATATCTCTGCATAGTTCCATTTTCTTGACATTTCCCTAGTAAAAAAATGACACGCATGACACGACACGCGTGACACGTTTTTCTAGGGAAAATTTTCTCTCTAACTGGGGAAAAATTTTTCTCCTTAAGGGGAGAAAGTTTTGGCCTTCCTTCGGGTTTCTTTTTGCGTTCAGGAAGGTTTCCGTTCCATCCGGTAAAAAGTCCTTACATTCCTTCGGCTCCCGTGCGTAAGGTCCTTAGGATGTGGGGGAGATGCCCCGTCCTGTCCGTGCCCTATAATATATATAAGGAGATGCACCTGATTCGGGGCAGGAAAGTCGGAAAAATGAATATTCAGGCGATTTTTTTCCTCGAAAATATTTTGCGGTTCGGAAAATTGTCGTACCTTTGCATCCGCTTTCCGGAAATAAAAACGCCGGGAGGCATCAAAGAAGCGATCTTTGAAAGACTTGAGATAAACAGACAGAAGTAGTACAAGAGCAGATTAC
>AUXO011005804.1_pt1 | contig 22593 bp, 27 predicted proteins | sample 768731 | NCBI WGS metagenome assembly AUXO01 (sample SAMN02715735, study PRJNA202380) | gut metagenome | biome: sheep rumen | host: Ovis aries | place: New Zealand: Palmerston North | reverse complement strand
CGGGTCTGTGGTTGAAAATCGATGCCAGTCGCAGGCAAAACGATCCACGTAATCCGGCGAATTGCCGGTGATCATGGTGCGGCTTAGATGTAAGACCGTCCGGTTTTCCGAGAGAATGAGTAGTGGGGCACATTGTGTATGAGCGAAAATTCCAGACGGCGAGTGTGGGGTCAAAGACCAGGTCAGCCGAAACTACCAGAATATTTTAATCTCTTCTACCTGGAGGAAAAAACCCATGTATCAGGACAAGACTCTGGTCTGTAAAGACTGTGGCCAGGAATTCGTGTTTACCGCTGGTGAACAGGAGTTTTACGCAGCAAAAGGATTCGAAAATGAACCGACCCGCTGCAAGGCCTGCCGTATTGCTCGAAAGAATGCCCGTCAGGCAAATGGTGAATCTCAGCAGCGCGAAATGTTTGAGACCACCTGTGCACAGTGCGGTGCACCGACCCGTGTTCCGTTCATTCCAAGAAATGACCGGCCGATCTACTGCAGCGAATGCTATGCTGCACGCCGCGCCCAAGGGCTTTAATATACCTCAAAATCCGCCGTGCTTGCACGGCTTTTTTTATTTGTCAGCTGACGGAGAATCTCATGAAACTGAGAACCGCACCGTTCCACTTCTCCAAGAACATGATCGATGTTTTCAGGGGTAGACAGCCAGTTGCCTGCGTTCAGAGCACTATAAGGGGCAGGACAGACCGACAGGGAGGTCTGTGGAAACAGCGTTTCATAGTACATTCTGGCGCGTCGGGCATGGACCGGAAGGCAGACAATCAGGGCATGTGATGGGTGGAGGTCCATCTGATCGGTGAGGCGTCGGGAATAGATGGCATTTTCATAGGTGAAGGTTGCCTGATCTTCTCGAAGAATAGCGGAGTCTGGGACGCCGTTGGAAAGAAGCACCGCATGCATGAATTCCCATTCGGTTTCAAACGATCCGGGATAGATCTGCTTTCCGGAGCATTGGCCCGGAAAGCTGCCGCCTAAAATGGAGTACCGTCCGGAAGGCAGAATCAGAGGGGCCAGCCCCTGACGGTAGAGGGAAGCAGCGTATTCGGATGGCTCCGCATGGGCATTGCCGGGAAGAAAGATGAGATCGGCTTTGGTTGGCGGATCAGAAAGAAAGATAAAGGATTCCAAATCTTTAATCCACTGCATCAGGAGTTCCTTTCACGGGCGAGGCAAGGCCTGCAAGCGTTGCTATGCCGTAACAGATGTGAACAAGCGGGAAAAGGAGAGGCGTAAGGAGAAGGACCGGAATTTTGCCGCAGGGAGAATCCCGTGCAGCCTGTGCTGCTGCGAGCAGATCCAGAAGAAGGTAGGCATCCAGCAGAATATAAAGCGGGAAAGAATGAAACGGGAAAAGGAACAGAGAAAACAGGAGGATCAGGACAAACAGGGCGGGAACCAGGTGGCGGAAAGAAAAACAGGCAGGCTGGACGGAAAGTGTACGCCCAATCCACAAACCGTTTCCCCATTTCTGTGCGAGCTGGCCGGAAAGAGAGCCTCTGGCACTATGGTAGGAGCAAATCCTGGGATCGAGGAAAAACCGGAATCCCGCTTTTTTCATGCGGTAATGCATATCGTTGTCTTCGGTCCGCTGTAAACGCTCGTCGTAAAAACCTGTGCGTGTATAGACTTCCCTGCGGTACAGGGCATAAGCCAGAGCATCAACATAGCGAGGAATGCCCTTATTGCGAAAAGGCGCTGCGCCGCCGCAGAAGCGGGAGGCATCCAAGGCTGTCAGAACGGCTTCACGGGCTGTTTTAGGAGGAGTGCTCAAAACGCAGCCGCCGACGATCTCTTTTCCTTCTTCGAGGTCAGCAGCCAGCTTTTCCAGAAAATCCGAGGGGATGCGGGCATGGGCATCCAAACGGATGACGGCATCTCCGGAGGCGGCTTTTAAAGCGATGTTGCATCCGCTGGCCAGCCACTTTTTTGGATTTTCCAGAATCAGCGTCGTGCACTTCAATGTATCCCCGGCTTCTTCCATGATCTTTCGAGTGCCGTCTGTTGAACCACTGTCTACCAGAATAAGTTCAATATCGGAAAGAGGAAAGGTCTGTGCTTTCAGGTCTTCAAGAAGAAGAGGGAGGGTTGAGGCAGCATTGAGTGCAACAACAATAAAGGAAATTGTCATATTTGCGCCTCCCCGGGAAAAGCCTGATACTCCAGGTTCCGCTTGCGATACGATAACAGGCCCAGAGGGAATGAGAAAAAGAAGATTTTTTGAGTGATAAAGGATCTGGGCTTCTTCCTGGACAGAAAATAGCCCAGCTGAGCGGACTGGAGCATGCAGGCGAAGGCGAAGCCGTACCAACGGAAAAGGAGAAGGAGAAGGAGGCTCAGCCAGTCCAGCTCATACAGATGAAAAGTTTCTGATTTGAAGCGCAGATAGGCAGGCAGGGAATGATGTGCCATGGCGCATCGGAAGGCTTCTCCGTCACCAAGACGACGCCTGGAAAAGAGGACTGAAAGTGGGCTGCGGGCATCACGGTTGCAGTCTGTATTGAGAATCATAGGAACCGGAAGCTCTGTTACTTTGGCAGGAAGTGCCAGAAGCCGGCTGTGAAGTTCCTGCTCTTCGCAGCTTACTGTATCCGAGCTCCATCCGCCGGCCTGTTCCAGAATATCCTTTCGGATGAACAGAGCACCGCCGAATTCCGGGGCTTCCCGTTCAGCGGTACAGTTGTAATAATTTTCGTTTTCGCCTGAAAGCTGGCCTGAACGGTAATACAGATCATGGCGGATACCCGTAAGCGCGTCTGAACCGGCCCGGTAGGCATGCATCATGGCCTTTTCAAGAAAGCCGGCGCTCAGCTGCATGTCTCCGTCCAGAAACAGGAGCCATTCTCCTTTGGCTTCTTTAGTGCCAATGCGCCTGCCAAGGCCTGGGGTTGGGGAATCTTCCTTCAGGAGAAAACAGCGTGCATACTGCTGTGCAATGAGAAGACTGTTGTCGCTGGAGCCGGAATCCACGTAGATGATTTCGTAAGAAAGATGTCTGCAGGCGGTGCGGATGCTCATAAAGCAATCAGGAAGCCTTGGTGCTTCGTTTTTCCCAATTACGATGATGCTGATCATGTGCCTGTTCCCTCATTTCAAAGTGTGCTATACTGTAACGGACAGCGATATTGTATTATCGCATAGTTCATTCGGTGATGCAAGGGAGGACGGGAGATGCTCTTAAGCCTGATCATTCCGTTTTATAATGTGGAACCGTATTTTGAAGCGTGTCTGAAAGGATTGGAAACACTGCCGGAAGAGACTGAAATTCTTTTGATTGATGACTGCGGGAAAGACGGTTCCCTGAAGATTGCACAGCGCTTCTGCGAGTGCACAAAGAATGCAAGAGTGATTTCCAGAGTAAAAAATGGAGGTCTATCTGCGGCCAGAAACACCGGCCTGGCGCAGGCGGTAGGCGAGTATGTTTTTTTCCTGGACAGCGACGATATCCCAGACGGCATGGCTATTTATAAGGCGGCAGAAGAAGCCAGACGTACCGGGGCTGAAATCATAAAAGGGCGTTTTTCCTATCTGTTTGAGGATGGAACCAGGCTCAACAGTCCGGCGGTTCCGGCAGGAAAGGAGATGAGAGGGAGGGACCTTTTTCTGGCGGAATGCCGGCAGAACACGTTCCAGCCAATGGTCTGGCAATGTGTGTATAAGCGGCTTTTTTTGCAGGAGCAGCACCTTTCTATGCAGGAAGGCCTATTATTTGAAGACGAGGTGTTTCTGACGCCGGCCCTGTTCAGGGCTGGCAAGGTTCTGTATACGGACCGCTTCCTGCTTTCCTACCGTCAGAGAAAGGGAAGCATTATGGGCGGAATGCAGAAAAGTGCAGCATGGTGCAAGTCCTACATGGAAATCTGCAGGTTTCTGAACCGGTTTGCTGAGGGCGAGACGGAGGATGCAGCCGTACAAGCGCTCCGGGTGCGGATCGGAAAAATTGCCCTGAGTATCGGCAAGAATATCCCGGCCTATCAGCTGTCTGGAGAGGTGCGTGCTGAAGCAGAGGCTTTTCTGTACAGGAATCGCAGGGAAATTTCCCGGTATGCCTTGAAGAGCCCTTCTTATCCGGTAAAGCTTCAGGGCAGCCTGCTTCGGTTTTCTCCGGGACTGTTTCTGCGTATGTATTCCCTTCTTTGGCTGAGGGGACATAAAGAAGAAATATGGGGAAAATGAAAGACGGAAGGCAATGCCGCCGTCTTTTTTGTGTCTTCGTCCGGTCGGCTACAGCTGCACTTGAAGGAAATGAACGTTTCTGATATAATGCACACTGTTATTTTATGTGTATCAGGAGGAAGCGCGTGGGAAAACTGCAGCTATACGATAAGGACCTGGATTATTCTTATGCGCCAGGCATTTTTCCGGCAATGGAATGCCTTCTGCATGCACCCGAGCAATGCCTAAGACTGCTGATTTCCGAAAAATCAGACAGAAGTGAAGGAATCAGGAAACTGTGTGAATTAGCGGAATCGCATCATATCCGCATTGAAACCGCGGACAGGATGCTTTCCAAGCTATCTAAAAAGGAAAACTGCTTTGCAGCGGCGGTTTTCCGGAAAACGGAAAAAATGCTGAATCCGGACAGACGCCATGTGGTTTTGCACAATCCGGGGGACGCGGGAAATCTTGGAACGATTCTGCGTACGGCCCTGGGGTTTGGATACGAGGATGTTGCCATTATCTGCCCGGCTGTGGACTCGGATGCCCCGCATGTCGTGCGGGCCTCTATGGGGGCAATGTTTTCGCTCAACGTGCATCATTTTGAGAGCTTTGATGCGTATCGGGAGGCGGCAGGGAACAGGCAGATGTTTCCGTTCATGCTGGATGCGTCTGTTCCACCGGGGGAGGCGGTTGCCAGAAAAGGAAAAGCTTTTTCCCTCATTTTTGGAAACGAAGCGACTGGTTTGCCTGAAGCATTTTCACGGATCGGCGTGCCGGTCCGGATTCCGCACAGCGGCCGGATTGATTCTCTGAATCTTTCGGTTGCAGCTGCAATTGGAATGTATTTGTTTTCAGTGGAGGATGTATGAAATTTGTATTGGATGCGATGGGCGGAGATTTGGCACCGAAGGTGAATACGGACGGTGCAGTGGATTTTTTGGCGGAGCACAAGGATGTCGTTCTGGTGCTTGCAGGACCGGAAGAGACGGTAAGAAAATCAGTTGAATCCTATGCGGATCAGGTAAAGCTGCAGCAGGTTGTTCAGAGAATTGAATATTTGGATGCCCCGGAGGTTATTACGACAGAGGAGCATCCTGTCAATGCACTGCGCAGAAAGAAGCACTCCGGAATTGTACTGGGGATGGAAATGGTTCATGATGGGCAGGCAGACGGATTTGTTTCAGCCGGATCAACTGGGGCCATCATGTTTGGAGGAATGGCGAAAGTCAAAATGATCAAGGGCATAGCCAGACCGGCTCTGGGTGCGCTGCTTCCTGTTCCGAAAAGACCCATGTTGCTGGTGGATTCGGGGGCCAATGTGGACTGTAAGCCGGAATGGATTGAACAGTTTGCTGTCATGGGGAGCATCTATATGAACCGAGTGCTTCATGTGGAAAAGCCGGAAGTAGGACTGCTGAACATCGGGACTGAGGAAGCCAAGGGAAATCAGCAGACCCAGGCTGCCTATGCGCTGCTGGCCAGACAGCCGAGTATCTGCTTTAGCGGGAATGTTGAGGCAAGGGATGCCCTGTCTGCCAAATGCGACGTTCTGACAGCGGATGGCTTTGCCGCCAATATTCTGCTTAAAACCGTGGAAGGTACGATGTCCACACTGTTTGGAATGCTTAAAGAAGCGATGATGAGCACAACCAAAGGTAAAATTGCGGGGCTGCTGTGCAAGGACACTTTTAGGCAACTGAAACACTCCTTTGATGCCAGCGAAGCCGGCGGTGCACCTCTTTTGGGTGTGGAGGGAATTGTAATCAAAGCCCATGGGAATTCAAATGCCAGGGCAATATTCTGTGCCCTTCGACAGGCTTACGAAATGCAGAAAGCGGATATCGTAGGTCAGATCCGTGCGGGATTAGGAGAAAGCGTTTTTAAAGAAGAAAGAGAGGAAACAAAATGATTTACGAGAAACTGGTTGGGATGATTGCAGATCAGCTTGGGGTAAGCGAAGGGGAAATTACTCCGAAGACCCGGCTTAAGGAAGATCTTGAAGCCGACAGTGCCAGCATCATGATGCTGGTAATGGATGTGGAAAGCGAATTCAATATTGAATTCGAAGATGACGCGATTGAGACCATTAAGACCGTCGAGGATGTTGTCCGATATATCGAGGGCAAGCAGGCAAAATAAGCTCATGAGCAAATACAAGAAACTGGAACAGACCCTTGGGATTACGTTCAAAGATGCGTCTCTGCTGGAACTTGCATTGACGCATCCATCTTTTGCAATGGATTTTAAATGCACGGACAACCAGCGTCTGGAGTTCCTTGGCGATGCAGTGCTGCAGATTCGAGTATCTGAAGTTCTGTATGAACGCTTCCCGATGATTCATGAAGGGCAGCTGACACGCAGACGGGCTGCTCTGGTCTGTGAGGCAAATCTTGCCAAATCAGCCAGACGGCTCGGACTGGGAGACTGGCTGCGCCTTAGCCATGGGGAAGAGTTGCTCGGCGGTCGTGAGCGTGCCTCCATACTGGCAGATGCGATGGAAGCTGTCATTGCAGCGGTTTATCTGGACCAGGGATTTGATGCGGCCAGAGGCTTTATCGACCGGGTGCTGAATGGATATGAGGCGGGCGAAAAAGACAGCCGGGATGCAAAGTCGAGGCTTCAGGAATATCTGCAGTCCCTTGGAGAAAGTGCACCGACGTATGAAGCGGTCGGAGAAGAGGGCCCTCCCAATGCAAAGGTTTTTACTGCCCGCGCTTTACGTGGAAACGGCGAGGAGATCGGCAGGGGTCAGGGGACCCGCAAACAATGGGCGGAAGAGGCGGCAGCTGAGCAGGCGCTGCACGATTTAATCAAAAAATAAAAGGATCAGAGACAATCTGAGCAGAAAGGGGTCGCAGCTTTGCGGCTTAAACGACTGGAAATCTATGGTTTCAAATCCTTTGCGGACAGAACTGTAGTCGAATTTGATCAGGGCATTACCGGAATTGTCGGGCCGAACGGAAGCGGAAAATCCAATCTGTCGGACGCAGTGCGTTGGGTGCTCGGCGAACAGAGTGCGAAATCTCTCCGCGGTGGCAAAATGGAAGACGTCATTTTCGGCGGAACAGACCGCCGAAAACGAATGGGATACTGCGAAGTGTCGCTGGTTTTTGACAACGAAGATCACGCACTGGCCATCGATTTTGCGGAGGTCATGATCACGCGCAGAGTTTACAGGAGCGGCGAAGGAGAATATTTCATAAATAAATCCGGCTGCAGACTGAGGGATATAATCGACCTGTTCCGCGATACGGGAATCGGCCGGGATGGCTATTCCATCATCGGTCAGGGAAGGATTGATGAAATTCTGTCTCAAAAAAGTGAAGACAGACGCGGGGTATTCGAAGAGGCTGCTGGCATTACAAAATACAGGACCCGGAAAGAAGAGAGTGAGCGGCGCCTGGCCAACATGCAGGACAATCTGTCTCGGGTGGAAGATATCATTTCAGAGCTCGAGTCCCAGTTGGAACCTCTGGCAAAGGCATCGGAAACCGCCAGACGGTATCTGACGCTTCATGATGAGTTGAGAAAGCTGGACTGCTCCGTATTTGTAATCAAAACGGACCACAATGAAGTCAAAATCCGCGATGAACAGCGGCTTTTGGAAGATCTGCAGGCACAGATCGCCTCTCAGGAGGAAGAAAGCGCCAGCCTTTCAGCGGAGCGGGATGAAAAGAACGATCAGCTCCTTGAACTTGAAAATGCCGTGACACACGCACATGAGGCTGTGCTTGAGACGACCAAGGAAAAAGAAGCACGCGAAGGAGAACTGAATGTTCTGCGCTCGGAAATTGCTCAGCTGGAAAAGGATGTGCTTGGCCTTACCCAGGAAAAGGACCTGAAAACACAGCGTATTCAGGAACTTTCCTCTGAGATGGAGCAGAATCATTCAAATCAGCAGGAGACGCAGCGTCAGGTTGCAACGCTTGAAAAGAACATAGCGGAAGCAGAGAAGCAGACCCAGGCGGACCAGGAGAAAACGGATCAGGCTGAGGCGCTTCTTGAAGAACACAAGGCAGCCATTATCGATTCCATGAACCGGCTGAGTACGGTTAAGACCAGTGAAGCGCGGCTGTGCGCCATGCGGCAGGAACTGGAAAGAAGGTCAGAAGAGGCAGAGGCCCAGAAAACAGAGCTGGAGCAGGATGCCTGCGAACTGAAACGCCTGTATAGGGAAGCAGAAAACGATCTTGCAAACTCCCAGGACAATCTGGCTAGATGCGAAGAGAAAGTCCGAAATACAGAAAAAGAAGTACATGACCTTGAAGCCAAAATTGCGGAAAGCCAGCGCAGTTCAGAGGAATTGAATGGCCAGTTTCGAGCACTGGAAAGCAGGCTGCATGTTCTGCAGGAAATGGAACGCGACTATTCCGGGTATCAGCAGGCAGTAAAGCAGGTGCTCAGGCATGCCAACGGAAATCCGAACGTCCACGGTGTTGTTGCCGGGCTGATTCAGGTGCCGCAGCAGTACGAGCGGGCGATTGAATCGGTCCTCGGCGGTGCTCTGCAGAATATCGTTACAAGTGATGAATACACGGCTCGGGATATGATTGCTTTTCTGCGAAGCACCAATCAGGGCAGGGCTACATTTCTTCCGATCTCTGCCATTCGGGGAAAAGGACTCACCGTTCAGGAACGGCAGCTTTTATCGATGCCGGGATGCCATGGCGTGGCCAGCGAGCTGATCGGATTTGATCCGCGGTACCAGGAAATCATGAGCAGCCTTCTGGGAAGGACGGTTATAGCCGAGGACTTGGATTCCGGAATTGAAATCATGAAACGGGGTCATCACGCCTTCCGTCTAGTTACTTTAAGCGGAGACGTGATCCATTCCGGAGGCTCAATGACCGGCGGCAGTGCTAATTCCAGAATGACGAGCCTGCTGTCACGAGACCGTGAGATCAAAGAACATAAAAACAAAATTGAGTCGGTTCAGAATCAGATCCGGGAAACACGGGAAGACCTGATGAAAACCTCACAGGCCAGATCTGAACTGCGTGCAGAGCGCGAACAGCTGTTTGGACAGCGCAACCAGCTCCGCATCGATGTTTCGATCGCGGAAGAAAGGTTGCGGACTCTGGACGGAAAGCTGCAGGAACAGGAAAAGGAAGAACGCGACAGTGCGATACTGCGGCGGCAGATTGAAGAGAATCTGGCGGAAATTGACAGGCAGTTGCAGGGAACGCGTGAGTCCCAGGAGGGCGAAGAAGCTTCCGGTGAGGAAATGAACCGGAAAACCGCTGAACTGACGGATGATCTGTATGCAAAACGCCAGCGTCTTGAGGCACAGAGGGAACGGGTGTCTCAGATGCGTATCGAACTGAGTGCGCTGCTCAGAGATGCAGAAGCAATGGTGCGGGAAGCGCAGAGGCTGATGCACGAAAGGGAGAAAGCTGGTATTGAGCTGGGAACTGCGCAGGAACAGATCGGACAAGCGACCCTCATGCATCAGAAAAAAACAGAAGAACTGGTGGAAGGAGAGCGCTTTCAGAAAGAATGCACGGGCAGGCTTGAAACCGCCGGTGCACACCTTAAGGAGACCATGGAAACCCGGTCGAAAGTACAGAGCGCTATTACAGCGATGACGGAAAAGATCGACCGGCTCCATGAATCGGTTACTACTGCCAGCGAAAAAGCGCACCGAACGGAGATGACACTGTCCCGCCTTCAGACGGATATGGAGCAGATCCGCAAGCGCATATGGGAAGAGTATGAGCTGACATATGCTGGTGCGAAAGACTACATGCTGGATGAATTCAATCTCTCAGAAGGCGAGAAACGAAGCACGGAGATTCGACAGGAAATCCGTGCAATGGGGCCCATCAATGTTGCAGCGGTTGAAGACTATCGAACGACAAAGGAACGCTATGACACGCTGACGGGTCAGAGAGATGATCTGATATCGGCCAGAAAAGATCTGGAAGAAATCATCGATGAGCTGCAGAAGAAAATGGAGAGGCAGTTTATGGAAAACTTCCGACTGCTTCAAGTCTATCTGTCTGAAACCTTTACGCGCCTGTTTGATGGAGGAAGGGCGGAGCTTAGGCTCCAGGATGAACATGACGTACTCGGCTGCGGAATCGATATCGTGGCACAGCCGCCCGGAAAGAAACTGCAGATGCTATCGCTGCTTTCCGGCGGAGAGCGTGCATTGACTGCAATTGCGATTCTGTTTGCCATGCTGCGCCTTAAACCGACTCCATTCTGTTTCCTGGATGAGATTGAGGCGGCATTGGATGATGGCAACATTTCCACTTTTGCGGATTATCTGAAGGACTTTTCAAAGGAAACGCAGTTCGTTATTGTTACACACCGTAAAGGCACGATGGAGCGCTGCGACAGCCTGTATGGTGTAGCAATGGAAGAAAAAGGGGTTTCAAAGATGCTCAGCGTTGAACTGAAAGATGTTTCAGAAGAAGCGCTTGCATAAACAGGAGGATCGCTATGGGCCTTTTTGGATTTGGAAAGAAAAAAGAAGAGCCATCTGCTGCCGTACGGGCGGAAGAAGGGCAGAATGTTCCTGCTGAAGAAGAAAAAAGAGGCGTTTTTTCACGGCTTTGGCAGGGACTTTCAAAAACGAGAACCAATGTGGCCGGAAAAGTTGATGAGCTTGTGGAGGCTACGGAGAAAATTGATGACGATTTCTATGAGGATCTGGTCGATATTCTCATCATGAGCGATATGGGTGTGCGCACCAGTGACAAAGTGATTTCTGAATTGAAAAAGCGGGTAAGTGAAAGCAGGACAGACGATGCCCGGAAAGCCCGTGAAATGCTGAAGCAGATTCTGAAAGAAATCATGTCCAGGCCAAGAGACCCGCTGAAATGGCCTATGGTCATGCTGATTGTCGGCGTGAACGGTGTCGGGAAAACAACTACTATTGGGAAACTGGCGATGCGCTTTCAGGCAGCGAGGCACAGTGTGGTCCTTGCAGCCGCAGATACGTTCAGGGCAGCTGCTGCGGATCAATTACAGATCTGGGCGGAGCGGGCGAACGTGCCCCTTGTTCGACATGCAGAAGGTGCCGACCCTGCTGCAGTGGTTTTCGACGGAATCAAGAAGGCGCAGGCCCAGGAGGCAGATCTTCTGATTGTGGATACCGCGGGACGGTTGCATAACAAGAAGAACCTGATGGATGAACTTGGAAAAATCTATCGGGTCATTACAAAAGAATATGAAGGCGCTGAGGTTAGAACCTATCTGGTCATTGATGCCACAACAGGACAGAACGGCCTGGCGCAGGCAAGAGAATTTGCTGAAGTGACACAGGTATCGGGAATTGTGCTTACAAAACTGGATGGGACAGCTAAGGGTGGCATTGCGGTGGCCATCATGGACGAACTCGGACTGCCGGTTTCCTATATTGGTGTCGGGGAAGGCATTTCCGATCTGCAGGCTTTCGATGCAGATGCTTTTGTTGAGGCCATTTTCTAAAAAGATCCAGAGGTGAGGCAGATGACCTATTTGAGAAGGTTTCTTGAGTTTGTTGCATCCCGGCTTTTTCTGGTCACCTTCCTTTCGGGTTTGTTTATTCTGGCGTTTTATCTGGCGATGAATACAGCGAATATCTGGATTCTTGTGGATGAAGGCCTTGAAACACGGGCAACGGTTGTTCTCAAAGGAGAAAAAGAAGAAGCCCTAGTCAATTACTTTCGTGAGGAATTTATCGCACAGGATCCCGTCCTTCAAATCGGGACAGGGGATGGTTCCCCGTATAAGGATTACGTTATCCGTTCATTTCACCATGAAGTGGAGATGAAATCCGTGTGGGCTTGGCCGTGGGAAAATATTGCCCGGGCGGAAGCAGTGGAAAAAGTAACCAATATTGATGGAAGCCTGAGTGCGGCAGCCAAGGCTGAACTGCCTGAAGGAACGGAAAGTCAGTATGCTCCGCCTCAGTGGGAAAGCGCCCGCTACCGTATAACGCTTTTGCGGACCGCCGGAAGATGGAAAATCTCCAATCTGCAGATGCTGGAGAGGATCACCGAATGACGCAGAAAGAACTGTTCCGACGGTTGAGGGAAGGGGCGGTTCTGGCTCCAATGGCGGGGGTAACGGACATGCCGTTTCGGGTGCTTTGCCTGAGAATGGGAGCAGCCTATGCGGTAAGCGAGATGGTCAGCGCCAAGGGATTGGTCATGACCGGGCTGAAAAACCGGCAGACTAGAGAACTGCTGTGTGTTTCAGAAGAAGAGAACGGACGGACGGCACTCCAGCTTTTCGGGCATGAGCCGGATGTGATGGCACAGGCGGTGCATTTAGTTGGAAAAGAACCGTATTTTATGATCGACCTGAACCTGGGATGTCCGGTCCCCAAGGTTGTAGGAAACGGAGAAGGGAGTGCACTGCTTCAGGACACTGGACGCTGCTATGAGCTCTTCTGTGCAGCGAAAGAAAGCACGACGCTTCCGGTTTCCGTTAAAATGAGACTGGGTTTCAAAGACGGGGAAGAGACATTTATTGAAGTTGCAAAGGCAGCAGAACGTGCCGGCCTAGCCTGCGTCATGCTGCATGCCAGGACGAGAAACCAGTATTATGCCGGTCATGCGGACTGGGAAAAAATCCGTATTTTGAAAGAAGCGGTTGCATTGCCTGTAATTGGAAACGGGGATATCTGCACATGGAGAGACGCCCTTGACATGAAGGAGAGAACAGGGTGCGATGGTATCGCCGTTGCAAGAGCGGCACAAGGGAATCCGTTTCTGTTCCGGCAGATCCGGGAAGCGGCAGCAGGCAGAACTGTCAGCGTGCCGACAGCGCAGGAACGCCTGATCATTGCTTTGGAACATGCTAGAATGCTGGTGAAAATGAAAGGCGAATTTATTGCCGTGCGGGAAATGCGCAGGCATGCGGTGTCTTATGTACGGGGAATGCAGAATGCAGGTGTATTCCGCCGAAATGTGAATGCGGCAGATACTATGGACCAGATAATAGAAGAACTTACAGAGTTTTTTAATCGCAATGGAGGAGGCAATTGAGTTGGAAAACGTTAAGGTAAACAGGCTCTTTATTGAGGACCGTGAAATTGATCTTTTTGAAGGTCAGTATCCTGTACCTGAAGGGGTTACTTATAATACCGCTGTACTGGAAGGCGAAAAAACCATTATTGTCGATACGGTGGACCATAGATGCTGCGGAGCATGGATGGAACAGCTTGAAGCAATGCTGTCAGGGAAAAAACCGGAGTATCTCATCATCTCTCATATGGAGCCGGACCATTCCGGTTCGATCTCATCACTTTGTGAAAAGTATCCGGAAATCGAGCTGATCGGCAATGCAAAGACCTTTTCTATGCTGGACCAGTTTACAGCAGACGCTCCCATTGCCTGCAGCCGAAAGACGGTAAAAGAGGGGGAAATGCTGGATATCGGTGGTATCCGGATGCAGTTTTTTACCGCACCTATGGTCCATTGGCCGGAAGTCATGATGACATACCTGCCGGATGAAAAGCTGCTGTTTGCTGCGGATGCCTTCGGACGCTTTGGCGATGCAGATCCGCAGTCGCCCTGGTCTGATGAAGGACGCCGGTATTATACGAATATTGTCGGAAAGTACGGAACGCAGGTTCAGATGGCGCTCAAAAAAGCATCTGCCCTTGAAATTCAAAAAATCTGTCCGCTTCATGGACCGGATTTGGAAGGAGAACTGCTTACGCAGGTGCTTGAATATTACAAAAAGTGGTCTACCTATACACCCGAAGACGAGGGAACGCTGGTTGCATATGCCGGTTTCCATGGGAACACTAAAAAAGCGGCGGAAGAAATGGCCGCCGTGCTTGAAAATGCAGGCAATTCGGTTGCACTCATTGACCTCGCTCGGACGAACAAGTCTTATGCCGTGGCAGAGGCTTTCCGTCATAAACATCTCGTACTTGCTGCAACGACCTATGATGCTTCGTATATGCCAGCAATGGAAGCCTTTCTCAATGCGATCAAAGCCAAAGGTCTGCAGGGACGCAGAGTCGGCCTGATCGAAAACGGAACATGGGCCCCCATGGCGGCAAAACTGATGCGTGCTCAGCTGGAAACCATGAAAAATATGGAAATCTGTGAAGAACAGGTTACGCTTCGTTCTGTGATGACCCAAAAGAACCGGGAAGAAATAGCAATGCTTGCACATTCACTGCTGAAGAAATAGAGGAAGCGTATCATGGCGATGGAAATCTGGGACCTGTATGATTCACAGGGGAACAAGGTGCCTAGAACATTGGTCAGAGGGCAGGAAATACCCGCCGGCATGTATCATATCGGTGTGCATATCTGGCCTTTGAACTCAGACGGTGCGTTCCTGATTCAAAAGCGTGCAGATCATGTGCAATGGAAGCCGGGAATCTGGGCTGCAACCGGCGGTTCTGCAGTCAGCGGGGAGGAACCGCTTGCAGCTGCGATGCGGGAGCTTCATGAAGAGCTTGGGATTGCAGCGACACCCAAGGATATGCATCTTCTGGCAAGGCTCAAGAGAACCAATTCATTCTGCAGCGTGTATGTGATCCGGCTGGATCGGAAGGAAGAAGAGTTTACTCTGCAGAAAGAAGAAGTGGCAAGGGTGAAATGGTGCACAATCCCTATGATGCTGCATATGCTGAGAACAGGTGCGTTATATAATTACGGAGATTCCTATTACAGAATGCTGTTTGATTACAGAAATAACGTTATGCACGAGAGGGTCCGTGGATACAGCCACAGAAAATACTAGTGAGGGAATATGAAAAAACTGTATCTTGCAACGTTTATAAAAGGCTTGGAAAGGCCGGTTGAGGCGATGCTTCGTCATGAAGGTGGAGTATCTGTGGACAGGATTCTGCCGGGGCTTGCCGTATTCAGGTCGGTTAAGGAGGTGGACCTCCCTTTTCTTCAGAGATCCTTTCTTCTTTTGTGCCAGATGAAGCCTGAGAAGGATGTTTCCAGTGCGGTGCGGAAAATGAGCGAAAGCGATGCCTGGCTGGACCGGTTTCCCTTTGAAGAGACGGAGGGGAAGCGATTTCGGATTGTGACTGCAGAAGACGGACAGCCTTGTGCTGCAAACATGCGCTTTGTTTCTCGGATTGAAAAAAGCATTTGTGAGCAGACGGGCATGATTGTCAACCGGGAACGGCCAGAAGTGGAACTGTGGATCAACTCAAGAGCAGAAGCAGTTTATTTTCTCTGGAGACTAACCAAACGGGACAGAAAAACGGATGATCCGCTCAGAAAGGATTTATGTGAAATTCTTTCCTTTATGACTTCTCCGGTAGGCAAAAATGCAGCGTTGCTCGGCGTGACAGGGCGAAATCTTCCAGAGGCTTTCAGGTCACAGGGGATAAAAGGGCTGGCTCTTGCCTATTCCAAACCGGAATATGCGCTGAAACCACCTGCTGGGGGAGGAAAGAATGCTGGCGGAACAGCAAGCCACACAGATTTAGCGGACACTTCCCAGGAGATCGTTTCCCTGTGCATCCCGCCCAAAGGAAATCAGGCGGTTGCTCAGACGGAAATCAGGAGCACTCTGCGGGAGGCGTCCAGAATTCTGGCTGCAGACGGAAAGCTTCTTCTGCTTTATCCGCAGAGGTTGCAGAATGATTTTGAAAAAATCCGCGCGATGGACTATCTGACTGAGTATCATATTACAATCAGCGGAGAGCCGTGCAGGGTGGTTTTGCTTAGAAAACCGGAAAACCTGGTGGATGCAGAAGATGGCAACTAAGAAAAAAACGTTCAGAAAGCGGCGCAGAAAAAGCATTTTCGGCCGCGTACTTCTGGGACTCCTGATTGGCGGGATCGCTGCGGGAGGGGCTTTTGTGTTTGTACGGCCCCTGCTGCTCAGTACGAGGACGACGGCACGCGCCGTTGAAAGCACACTTGGAAACACTTATACGGGGACGCTTGTAATTGCAAGGGATGAAAAACTGACAGAGACCGAGAGCAATACAAGCATTGATTTTGTCGCGCTTGAAGGAAGCCATTTGAACCGTTCTGATGTGATCTGCAAGGTCTATTCTTCGGGCTATAACCAGACAGAAATCAATCGTTTGAGGAACTATAGAGAACAGATTCAGGTGTATCATAACAATCAGGTGTTCTCATCCTATGTAGATGCAGCCTTGGACAGCGAAAATGCAGAAATTGCTGAACTGGCCCGTCAGGTAAGAACTTTGGTAAGAGGGAAAGGAGTAGGATCCCTTCCCAGCCTGGAAAGGCAGCTTACAAGTGCGCTGACATCTAGGAAAAACTATCTGAAGGCAAAATATCCGGATGATCAATCCCTCGCAGAGCTGTACAAGATTGAAAACGATCAACTGAAAAAAATAGAAAGCTGGACCACTACCTATTCGGCTACAGAAGACTGTCTTGTGAGCTTTTACACAGATGGATATGAGAACAGCGTGAATGCATCCACATATGCTGCACTGTCCCCGAGCGATGTGCGCAACGTTATCCGCGGAATTCTGCCGGAGCAGACAGTGGTTTCCCGCGGAAACAAGCCGATTTTCAGACGTGTAATTGATGGAGAATGGTTTGCGCTTTTCCTGTGCCAGGATAAAGACTGGAATCCAGTTGTGGGACAGACCTATCAGCTGCAGCTTGGAGGGTTTGAAGACTATCAGGTCAGCGGACAGGTAGATTCCTTTTCCCGAATCGGAAATGACCTGCTGTTGAGGATGCGGGTTTCTCAGCCGGTGGACGAAGTGCTGAACATCAGGACCTGTGAAGCTTCTGTGGGGGACTTTGTTTCAGGATTTTATGTGCCGATCAAAGCACTTTATGCGTATGACAATTCAATCGGGGTAGTTGTAGTGGATGGAAATGGCCGGACGTTTGTTGCAGTAACCGTCGTGTCTTATCCTGATTCAGAGACAGCTTTTGTGCGTCCAATGTTGCCAGGATCTCCATTGATGGACAAAAAAACGGTGTTGCTTTTTAACTGAGGTAGATATGGAATTAGAGTCGAGAATTAAAAGGATACAGTCTGAGCTGCAGGAAGCAGCACAGAAATGGGGAAGAGCGCCCAAGCTGATTGCAGTAACCAAGACTGTTTCTCCGGAAAGAATCAATGAGCTGATTCCTTGTGGAATCGGTCGCATTGGGGAAAACAGGGCCCAGGAGCTACTGAAGAAAATGCCATACTTGGATGCATCTTTTCAAATTGACATGATTGGGCGGTTGCAAATTAACAAGGTAAAAAGTATAATAGATAAAGTGTCGATGATTCAGTCCTTGGACCGATTGGAGCTTGCAGAGGAAATTGACAGACGCGCACAGCAGCATGAGCTCAGAATGCCGGTACTTGTGGAGGTCAATATTGCAGGTGAAAGTCAAAAGGGCGGCATTGCTCCGGAAGAAGTTGCTGAGTTTGTTAAAAAGATAGCGGCTTTTCCGGGACTGCAGGTGCGGGGATTGATGAGTGTCATGCCGAATTTAACGGATAAAGAGGCTCTGACCCCATTTTTCAAACAAATGAGGATGCTTTATGAAAGAATCCGGGACGAGAATATCAATCATACCCGGATTGACGAGCTATCCATGGGGATGTCAGGGGATTATCAGATTGCTGCCCGGGAAGGGGCAACGCATGTCAGAGTGGGAACGGCCCTTTTTGGGAGTAGGGTGTCCGCTCAGGCAGGAGAATCACGGTAGGGGGATTAAATGAATGAGCTTTATTGATACCATTTCCCAGAAATTAGGTTTTACAGAGACCGAAGAAGAAGACGCAGCGGAGATGGATGAAGAGCTCGAGGAAGAGGAAGCAGAGGAAACAGAAACTTCCGGGGGGATATTTTCAAGAATTCCATTCAGAAGACGGAATAAAGGCTCTTTTTTTTCAAACCGAAATGAGGAGGAAGAGGAAGAGCGGAATACGGTTTCCGCATCACCTTCCAAGAATACGAATACAGCTACAATTACACAGCTGAACATTCAATCAAAACCTCATTGCGAGCGGGTAATTCATGTACGGCAGATTGATGAATGCCGGGAAATTATACAGTATCTGCTGAATGGGGACAGCATTTTACTGAATCTGGAAAACGCTGATCCGAAAGACTGCGGCAGGATCGTTGATCTGCTGAGCGGTGCAGCATATGCACTTTCAGGGCGCATGCTGAAAATTGCTCATCTTTCCTATCTTTTGGCTCCGGCTAATGTTGAAGTTGTTGAAGAGCCTGTTTATACGCAGGGACAAGTGAAATACAGGTAATGGAAGATCAGGTACTGTTAAACTTGGCACATGCCGTGGAGCGAAGCGGAAGGATGAAGTTCTCCCGCTTTCTTGATCCGGCAGAAAAAATTAAGGCAGAAGAGGCAGCCCGAACCTGTCAGGTAAGGGTTTCTTTCTGGGGCGGCTATGAAGAATCGGAACGCTCTGTTGCAGTCTTTTATGAGCAGGATGATGTTGTTCCAGAGGAGAGCTTTCCGGTTATATGCCTTCGTGCAGGGTTCAATCCCCGCTTTGCTTCGCTTTCACATAGAGACCTTCTCGGCGCTTTCATGGGACTGGGCTTGACAAGAGACTGCCTTGGAGATATTATTATTTCCGGAGGCGAGGTTTTTTTATTCACTCTGACTTCAATCAGTGAATTTGTTACACAGTCCCTGACAAGTGCTGGAAAGACAGCGCTTTCTTTTGAGCAGACACGTCAGGTTATTCACCCGGAAATGAAAGGAAGCTTCCAAAGGGGTGTGGTGGCTTCATTAAGACTGGATGCTGTATTGGCTGAACTGTTTCATCTATCCAGAAGCCGCGCTTCTGATTTGATCCGAGCAGGCAAGGTCAAAGTGAATTATCTTCCGGAAATGAGAACGGATCTGCATCTTGAAGCTGGGACCATGCTCTCCGTCAGCGGATTGGGACGTGCGAGTTTAAGGTCCATAGATGGGATGACTAAGAAACAAAACGTTGGAATTACATATTTTCGATATATATAAATTGGAAGCTGAAAGGAGAAATTTCTCATGGCACTGACATTGGATACGATCGTCAATAAAGTTTTTACAACGGTTCGCAATGGTGATGGGTACGACAGAACTGAGGTGGATGATTTTCTTGATGAAATTCTGGAAGAAATGGAAAATCGGGAGAAAGCTTCAGAAGGGTTGAAAAAGCAGATTGAAGAGCTTACTGCCCAAGCCCAGGAACTGCAGAATCAGCTTGCAGATGCGAAGTCTGCAGTAAGTTCGCGCCCGGCTTATGAGGAACCGGTCCATTCTACCGAAAGCTTTGAGCTTGTGCTTAGCAAAGCAAGAAGCGCATACGATGAAATTATTGCTGAAGCCAAGACAAAAGCTTCAGGCATTATAGATAATGCAAATGCTGAGGCAGCGGATATTCGTACGGATGCACAGAGAAAGATCACAGATCTGTCCGACAAATTGGCCGCGGTGCGTCGTTCCAGTGCTGATTTTTACGATCAGATGTCCAAACTGGTTGAAAAGCAGAATGAGTCTCTGGGCGATCTGAAACGCCTGCTGTAATCGAAACAATGGGAGGGAAACCTCCCGTTTTTTGTGTTTTATGAACGGGAAAAAAATCGCGGTTTTCTGTGCCACTGCTGCATTGGTCCTGTTTGCGGATCAGGGGATAAAGGCTCTGCTGCGGACTTATCCGAAAGGAACAGTTATTTTTAAGGGCAGAATACTTGAAATAGTCAGCATTCGAAATTCCGGAGCGGCATTTGGTCTGCTGGCGGAACAGCCTTTTTTTTTAATCAGCTTAGGGGGAATTCTGCTCCTGCTGGTGCTTTTTTCTGCCTGGAAGGTCTTTTCCTCTCATGAGCGCGTATGGGCTGCTTTGCTTTTCGGCGGGGCGCTTGGCAATTTAATGGACCGTGCAGTATTCGGGCAGGTTACGGACTATATTCATGTCTATGGTTTTTCGGTTTTCAATCTTGCGGATATCTGCATTACTCTGTCCTGCGCTGCACTTGCGCTTGGGGTATTGAGGGAGAAGAAAAATGGCGGAAACGATTGAAATGATTTCTTCGCTGGAAGAACCGGAACGCCTTGATGCATATCTTGGTCAAAATACAGAATTGTCTAGGTCTAGAATTGCCGATTTGATCCGAGAGTCTTCGGTATACATCAACGGAAAGACTATAAATAAGCCTTCCTTTAAACTTCGGGGCGGAGAAAGGATTGCCATTCTTCTTCCGGAAACACTGGAGACAGGAATTGAACCGGAAAATATTCCGCTTGATATTCTGTATCAGGATGAGGATATTGCTGTGGTGAATAAACCCAGCGGGCTTGTTGTCCATCCGGCTGCAGGAAATGAACACGGGACACTTGTTAATGCTCTTCTGTACGCAGTAAAGGATCTTTCTGGAATAGGAGGAGAAATCCGCCCAGGAATAGTCCATAGATTGGATAAGGATACATCGGGGGTTTTGGTTGTTGCAAAAAATGACAAAGCCCACAACGCGCTTTGTGAACAGTTTAAGACGAGGTCGCTTGAAAAACATTACAGGGCAGTTGTCTATGGTAAAATGAAAGAAGAAGGTCGGATTGAAGCTCCGATTGGCCGAGATCCTCGGGACCGAAAACGGATGGCAGTAGTTGAGAATGGCAGACCCTCTGTAACGGAATGGAAAGTTCTAACATCATTGAAAGGGGCTTCCTATGTGGATGTTCACCTTTTAACAGGCAGGACACATCAGATTCGCGTACATATGAAGAGCATCGGGCATCCTGTTCTTGGAGACAGGATTTATGCACCTAATTTAAAAACGTCAGTGCATATTGAACGTTTGATGCTGCATGCCTACTCACTTTGCTTTCATCATCCTTCCACAAATGAAGAGATGACGTTTTTCGCACCGCTTCCAGGGGCATTTGGACAATTAATAGAGAAGCTTTTATAGAAAGTTGAAAGGTATATCTGATTCGTGTATAATACAAAGAAGCGATTGGAAAAGGAGCCGAGAGAAGATGTTTGATTCAGATAATGGTACTCAGCATTTCCGGGCTGTAAGTGAAACAACACAGGATGCACAAACCATTTTACTGTGTGTTTATCAGGCATTGTCGGATAAAGGATATGATCCGATTACACAGATAGTCGGGTATTTGATCAGCGGAGATCCTACGTATATTACGAGTTATCAAAACGCCCGTTCCCTGATCTGCCGGATTGACAGAGATGAGCTTCTGGAAGAACTTGTTCAGTTCTATATATCCAAAAACGTATGAGAATGGAAAGAAAAAGAATCCTGGCACTTGATGTCGGGGATGTCCGAATCGGGATTGCCGTCAGTGATCCGCTTTTCATTACAGCACAGGGTGTAGAGACGTATACACGTATTGGCTATGGACCGGATACGCGGCATATTTGTGAGCTTGCCAGAAAATATGAAACAGACCAAATTCTGTGCGGTCTGCCGAAAAATATGGATGGTTCAGAGGGCTTTCAGGCAGAGAAAGTGCGTGCATTCATGGAAAAGCTCCAGGAAGCAGGACTGACAGTCATGTATCAGGATGAGAGGCTGACAACGGTACTTGCTGAGCAGGCGTTGCTCGAAGGGAATGTCAGCAGGAGCGGCAGGAAAAAGAAAGTTGATATGATCGCAGCTGTTATGATCCTGCAGTCCTATCTTGATTCACTTTCGTGAGGAGGAAATAAGGTGCTGCAAGGTTATGAATTAAATCAGCCGATCGAGATGGAAGATGAAAGCGGAGAGTTGCTTACAGCGATACCGCTTTGCGAAGTGGACTACAATGGAGAGAAGTATGTTGTTCTGAACATAGTTCATCCGGATAATGATACAGAAGATGCGGATACCATCATCATGCGGGAGAGCAAAGATTCTGATGGGAATGCATGCTATGAATCTGAATGGGATGAGAAGATCATGAAAGCAGTTTTTGAACTGTTTCTGAAGAAATCCGATCAGTAAGGATGCTATGAAAGGAGAAAAATGGCGAATCTTATTCAATTTGATGGGGAGAAGGAAGTATTTAAAATCAAGGATGCGGAAGGGCTGAGCGGTGCGCTGTTCCATTTGGCAACTCTTGAAATCGGAAAAAAAACGTATATGGCGCTGGCTACGCATCATCCAGAATCCAAAAATTATGATTTAGGAATTGTTATTGTGCGGGAAGACTGTGCGGAGGATGGAAACAAAGAGTTTTCCATGGTCAGCCAGGAAGAGGAACTGATGGAGATTATTCCGAAATTCTTTGAGGCGTTTATGCCCGATTTCGAGGATGAACTCACGTCGGAAGCGTATTTTGCAGAGGAGGATACTTTGGAAGAGTTAACCGTATTTGACTTTTCTGAGGATGAGGATCTGTTGCAATAAAAATATAACGAATTTCTGCCCATTATTTTGAAGTATTTTCTGGTTGACAATGAGAATAAATTCTTGTATAATCGCACATGCTGATTGAGCAACAGCCATCACGGAGAGTTGGCTGAGTGGTCTAAGGCGCACGACTGGAAATCGTGTGTGGG